>Ga0265780_10000779_pt1 | contig 47718 bp, 52 predicted proteins | sample P1T30metagenome_FD_192432 | JGI IMG/M metagenome (GOLD analysis project Ga0265780, IMG submission 192432) | Plant litter microbial communities from East Loma Ridge, Irvine, California - P1 T30 | ecosystem: Environmental > Terrestrial > Plant litter > Unclassified | place: USA: California... | reverse complement strand
TTCCAACTTATCAAAAGCGAATCCTCAATACCACTTGGTGCATATTGTTGCCTGCTTGGCCTTGCTCCTTTCTGTCTAGCCGCAATCCTCTAGCAAAAGATATACTCATACATTCCCAATCTCACACAATTTCATCCCTGAATTTTGGAACGCGAGAAGACATCCAAAATGACTTCAACCATGACTATCGAGGCGATCGAGCTCCAGCCACTTCCATCAGCTCCCAAATTCGCCTCGAAGCACTCCAACCATGACGGCCTCAACCCGCTCAACAAACCCTCAGACCCAATTCCAGAAATCCAACCTCTATCCAAACTCCAACTAACAATGACAATCCTGCAACCCTCTCTCGTAAATTTCTTCGGTAGTTTCACATCGGGCATCATCACCGTCGGTCTCCCGATAATCGCGTCTTCCATTTCACTGCAACGCTCTTTAGATCTCTGGCCCACCTCAGTCTACAGTCTCACATGCGGTGCTGCCCTGCTCATTGCTGGATCCGTCGCTGACATTATCGGCCCGCGACGCGTCGAAATCTGCGGCATGTTTGTTCTCGGAATAAGTATTCTGGCCTGTGGATTCGCACAAACCGGTATCCAGCTCGTTGTGTTCCGCGCTTTTCAGGGCATAGCGCTGGCCATGCATATTCCTGCCAGTGTCTCGATCATTGCGAATGCGGTGCCGGCTGGGAGGGCGAGGAATGTGGGGTTTAGTTGTCTGGGGTTGAGTCAACCATTGGGTTTTTCATTCGGCATGGTGCTGAGTGGAATCATGATTGAAAGGATTGGGTGGAGGTCAGGATTCTATCTGTGTGGAGCTGGGATCTTGACGAACGCGATCCTTTCTGCAATATATTTGCCGAAGATAAATGGCGAGACCGAGAGTCTTTCGAAGCAGGATCTGGCGAAGAAGCTGTGGTCAGAAGTCGATTGGGTTGGAGGGATTATTGCTGGTAGTGGGTTGGCGTTGTTGTCATATATCTTTGCGTAAGTCCTCATGGCTGTTCCATACCCCAAAACTAACATACTGCAGGATGGTAAGCGCCGACTTGACAACAATCCGATCCGCAACGACAAACTCACTCCTCGCCGTCAGCCTCGTGTTATTCATCGCATTCCCCGTATGGATGCGCTACCGCGAAACCCACAACCAATCCGCCCTAATCCCCAACTCGCTCTGGAACCTGCCGTTCTCAAGCATATGCGCCCTCGTCGCGCTATCCTACGGCGCAATGAACTCAATGTCAATCTTCTGCAGCCTGTACTTCCAAGAAGTACAAAACCACTCCCCGCTCATCGCATCGCTATACCTCCTCCCCAACCTCGTCATCGGCGTGCTCATCAACCTCAGCATGGGCATCTTCGTCGATCGCCTACCTGCCGGCTGGACTATTGTTGTGTCCTCGCTGCTCTGCGCTCCTGCTCCGCTGATGATGGCGCTGGTCGATCCGAGCTGGAAATACTACTACCTGCAACTATGGGCGCAAATACTCTCTCCCCTGGGGATAAACGTGCTCTTCACAGTCGGCCTCATCATCGTGAGCGACAACTTCTCGAAGCAGACGCAAGCGCTGGCAGGTGCGGTTTTCAGTACCGCGTCGCAGTTCTGCACATGTCTGGGTGTTGGCGTGTGTCAGGTGGTGGCTTTGGGAGTGATGGGAGACGCGAGTTCAGAAGATGCAACCTCAGGTCATGTTAGCGACATGCTGCGGGGTTACCGGGCGAGTTTCTGGGCAATGTTCGCGTCGATGGTGCTGTGCATTCTCATATCGATTGTGGGCTTGCGCCGGACTGGTAAGGTAGGTTTGAAGAAGGACTGATGCAACTAGGTATCACGACAATCAGTGCACACCCTGTTTCAAATCTAAGCAAGTACTTAAGACTAACAATGATCATATGCAAGCTCTAGCCTGCCTGCACTCTCACATCCTAATACTTTATTCTTATGCTATTATGTTAGTTTACCACAGCGTTCTCCATCTACACTTAAGCATATCTCTTAGCTATTTTGCGACACAGATTTGTAGTAGAAATGTGATAATAGATAGAGAGAACCTAAAAAAGAGTGTAAACTATAGATAGGCTAGATTACGTGAAGCAAAAAAAAGATAGGAATTACTTAATTTGCATGCATTTCATCAAAGACAAAAAAGGTCGTCGTATTATTGCATACCTCTGAAAAGCGATAAACAAGTGCAAAAAAGCACAAAAAAGAACTCAAAGCCCGATGCGGGGGTCGAACGACAGGGAAGTTAGCGGGGAGTAGAAGGTTGATCACAGGTGTGCTTACCCCGCAACCTTGAGATTATATCAATCGCTTTCTGAGAAAGTGAAACTAAGAGTCTCACGCTCTACCGATTGACTGGAAAATTGTTAGGTGGTGAAGAACCAGAATTGTACGGCTTGAACATACGCTAACCAGGCTGTTTGATGATCCAAAAGAAATTATCATATTATATATCCCATTACAAAAGTGTAAGAGCCAATTCAGGAATGCGTATTACAGATATGCACCTTCAGCAAAGCCAAGCAAGTCTAACAGCTGCTTTACTAGGTCTATTCATAGTTCGGGTCAGCCGGCCCCCGAGATCGTGCACAGAATTTGCACTACACTACGCTTCCTAGCCGCACAACCGAGTTCCCTAACAACATTGATCGCAAGTTGTAGAAAAGTTTTGTTTAGAGAGTTTGTTTCTCTGAGTATGGAGCTTTTACAAAAATGCTCGAACTGCTGGACGCGTCTCAAGAGCCGAATTCCAGGTCTAATTCACATGATTTAAACGCGATACAATTGTCCTCCTTATGGCGCTCCCTGCAAAGCAATGTTTATAAGTGGCAATCAGCGTGAACACTAAATTATTTTGAGCAAAGTCGGTGTTTGCGCAAGTATATGGGCTCTATCTAGACTTGGATGCTGACAGAATTACGCCGCGCGCAACTACCGAAGGCACTTTCCGCGCCGTCGGGAATTGCCGCTACAGCGCAAACTTTGCACAAGTGTGCGCCTTCTGCACATTATCTGAACCTGCTAGGAGGCTCCAAATTGAGCGTCCTCTGCATAGGAGCTAAGCCTACGCCCAGTTTCTTCAACTGCACGCAAAACTGACGTCTGGTTGCCAAGCCAATAAAAGCCCTGACCTGTCGGAAGTGGCTGGTGAAGTGGGTTTCGTCCAAGAACTTCGGGTCCTCTTTTGTCATACCTGCCGCGAACCATTCTCGTACATTTCTTCTCTATCAGCACCTTCCCATTTGATGAGCTCATTGGCGTCGAGGCCTGCAACGTCCTCTTCCATCGAGCTTATGTCAAGCGCGACTTCGTCGACAACTTTGAGAAGTCTATCATAGTCCATTCGAAGCATCGGCAACGCTACCCGGACCCATCTATAACCGATGATTGAAAGAGACTCTCGCTTTTGCGGTATGAAATGAATCTATCAGGATCACCGACTGGTAGGTCTGGAAGACGCGGGATCATGTTTAGGTGTTGCTCAATGTGGCGGAGTTGGATACGCAGGTCGCGCACTCAGTAAGAAACTGTGGAGCGTTTCAGCCGTCAACTGCTTCTGTGCGACATCGAGCGTCATGTTCTGAATGGTGTTGATGAGCTCATCAAATGACGGTGGTGTGAGGTGATCGGTTATCTCTGGGTACGTGGCCTTCACTGCTCAGTAAACTGTCTTGAGGAGTCCAGATAGGAAATTAACTTACTCCTCGCAATTCGTTGTATTGAGCAAGACCGTTGAAAGTAACATTGTCCAGGTATAGCAGAGCTTCATTGGTTCGCTCTTTGGCTAGCTTAAGCGCCTTCTCTGTCGTCTGATACCGACTAGCCTCGACTGCCAACACTGTTTGGAGTGGAGGCCCGCAATCCCATGGCCTTAGCATGTCATTAGATGATGTTGTCCTCTGCTTGGAGTGCTTTACTCACACAGTCTGAGCCCGACTAGCCTCGACCGCCAGCACCGTTTGGAGTGGAGGCCCGCAACCCCATGGCCTGAGCATGTCATTAGATGATGTTGTCCTCTGCTTGGAGCGCGTTACTTACGCAGTCTGAGCCTCACGTACTGACTGTGCAGGTAGTGAAGTGGTTGCCGCAACTGCGTTCAGCGCCGTTGATGATCCGCTGGTTGTCGAAGAAGCATCATCAGTACCGGCCCCATCGACCACATCATTTGATGAAGTCGTAATGCTAGCCATTACACCTTCCATTGCATCAATGGGCTGTTCTAGAGTCTCCGCGCCGTCCGCGTTTTCATCCCCAGTCGTTGCTTCGTCCATGTTCTTAATATCCAGTCCGCCTATTTCTACGTCTCCCTCTTGCTCCCTTCTCTTGTACTCTTCTTGCATGCGTCGCTCGTATTGATTCTGGCGTTAACATTGCAGCATGGGCACTGGTGCTGATCATCGACTCTGGAAATCTCAACGAAATCCAGTCTCCGTTTCTGGTGCCCTGCTGCTATTCTGGCGGATTTGGCATCTGCGCTGTACTCTACGAGGTTCTCATCTCGTGAGCGCTTCGGAAAAGTGACGCTGGCTTGTGCTACAGGGATGATGGCATTCCTCTGTATGCCCATTATGCCACGGTTGGCCCGAGCTGCAAAGGCTTGCAGTGTTTTGTTCACAGCAACCTTTTGTACATCCTTGAAAAATGTTCGCAGTCGGCCTGAGGAAATGCCCTCGGGATCTAGGGCTTCCAGTATCTCGTAGGATGTTGCCATCCAATGATTATCTTGTGCAAGCCAAGTGAAATGACAAAAGCTGACTTCGCTTGCAGTCAGAGCTTTGATTAAATCTCCGTATCCTTTGAGGTTGCTGAAAGCTCCGTCGTAGCCTAAGGAGCATAGGACGACATCCTTTTCCGTATGGAGTGCTTGTCTGAGTTCCATCACTTGGCCGTTGGTTGAAGTCAGGAGGTTCTCATTTGATGAGATACCCGCAAGAGTGATTTGAATGAACTCGATGTCGCATCTGCAATCGGCTTCATTGTGAGAGGCAGAGTCATAGTGATATTCCTTGAGCCATACGTCTCGCAGGCCACTGGCATGAGGGGCGAGCTTTTCGTGCCAGTGGTTGCGATTCTCGGAGTACCCCAGCGAACTCTTTCGTACCATGCATACTAACCTTGTCGCTCTGTTCCTAGAGAAGCGCTCATCTAATGATAAAATTTCATCTGGCTCGGAGGCGATGAGTTCATCTGATGAGAAACTTGTCTCGCTCAATCCATTTGAGGTAACGGCAAGAAAGGACGGAGATTTCGACATAAGCGGCGAATGTGTCTCATCTGATGAGTGGCATCCGCTGCGTACTGGAAGCTCGATGGTGTGCTCATGAGGTGATGACTTGGTCATTGTTGCTGAAGGAAGAGCTTTAGGGTGGCCTCGGTTTATGTTCCACGTTAACTTGCCGATTGAGAATGGTGTTGGGGAGCTATCAGAAGCTTGAAGAGGTAGCGAGCTCATGGCGGAAGGTTTGGGCTTAGGAGCAGGCCATTTGAGTTTGCCAATAGTGACCTCTCCTTCTGAGTCGGTACTTGCATTGGATAAGTTAGTAGTGATGTTAGTCTTGGTGTTTTTTTGCCCTTTTCGTGGCAGGTGCCTCTCCAGGCCAGCCATTTTGTGTGCTGCGAATCGAAAGAGTGCACGACAAATTTTGACGCGACAGATGTGACGCGAGGTTTGACGCGTCGAGAGGCGGCAGAACTACGCTAAGGAAGCTTGGTACCTTTTAGTGCTGAAGTCTGGCACGTGAGCACGTGTACAGTCGCCTCGACCACTAAGCCTGCAGCGTCAACCGAATAAGGCAATAACTCACATAACTGATTCGTTCAAATTCTGAATTTCTAGCATGTGTCATCCTGTGGGGTACTGCAAATGCTTTGATACCTAACAAGTTTCATACATGCATAGTACCTAGGTAACTAAAATGGTCAACAATCGGGAAGAGACGTAAGAATGAGATGCTAAATTCAGAATACTTCTTAGACGACTACTTTCTCTGCATCTATCCTTGTGCTAGTTTGGTTACAGATATATTTCTTAGACACGAGTAACAATGCATGCTGCAGAGTATCAGACAGTACAAAAGCAACGTTGCATGGTCCGTGCATATAAGCGATGATCAGAATTTGATCACATGAACACGATACATACTCTAACTAAGCTCATAGCGCTACTGCATTAATCTTAAATAATTTCCCTTAAAGAGTTGTACCTGCGTGAGACTTTTCAGATGTTCAGCACCCTACTATACCATTTTCAGCCTCTCTCCAGTCTGGCGTCGAACCACCAAATTCGAGTACACTAAACATGTATCAAAACGCTTGGTGTTACGATCTTGAAGACGCTCTTGTGCTTGTTCAATTGTTATTGCAAGTCGAAACCTGCCCGTTGAATCGATGTGCAGTCACGGCACACAATATCACACAAGAGCAACACCTGCAATATGTAGTTACCATTTTAACCAGATCTTATCAGACATGGCCATATTTTCAGCATGTATGTATCCATGAAGCAATCGGGTACTAGGTTTTCCCGCCACCGAATTTTCCCCGCATCGCGCTACGGTGCGCCATAGCTTCCCACCCCACAGTCTTCCAAAGCTACCAAGCCACGTCGTTACGTCAGTTCTTTGAGCACACCAAGACCTTCGAATATAACTCCACATATGTACACTACCATCGAAATCGACAGTATCTACTAAAGCCGAGTCGATAGCACGAAACCGTCAACATGAGCCAATACCACTCCGAAACCCCCAAGCTGGACCTCGACCCAAATTTCAAAACCTTCTTCCAAGACTTCTACGCCACGTCCGACACCCCAGACGCCCACGAGCATTATGCAAATCACTTCACCGACGATGCGACGCTGATTATGGCAAGCAAGAGGGTTGAAGGGCATGACGGTACCCCGCCTGAACCCAATCTCTCACACCCTCTGACACGAGTCTAGAAATCCTCGCTCTACGCACATCAATGTGGGAAAAGGTTTCGTCACGCTCACATAAACCCATCAAGATCTTCCCATTTGGCTCGTACTCCGATGAAGTGATGCTGTACGGCACGGTCAAGTATGAGCTGAAAGACGGAGGCGAGAAGGAGGTGGATTGGGCGGCGAGAGCGAAGTTGATCAATGAGGATGGGAAGATCAAGATGAGTTTCTATCAGGTCTATTTGGCAAGTTTTCACGGGTCAGAGAGATAGATGAGTATGTGCTAATAGGTTGACATAGGATACTGCGGCGCAAGCAAAATAAGCGCGATGAGAAGTAAGCCATGGGTAGGAGGAGGCTGCAAAATTAACAAAGACGGTAGGATATGGGCACTAGGATTGGTGACAACCTGATATCAGTGGAAAGATGGAATACAATTCCTGGTTGATAACAAAAAGCCACGAGAGTGCTTCGGCAGACAACCTATCTGAGAGCCCGAAGTTTACCAGTAGACTTTGCTGTCAAGCTCGCAATCTAGTATTACTGCAGTAGGGCTCGGAACACGTAATCGCTCTTTTCGCCTTCACTTTCACTTTCCCTTGTATGTGGTAACTTATACTATGCTGGGCTCGGCGACACCTTTGTGCGCCGGTGACTTAGGATAACTGAAGAGAAGATCGCCTGTCGTTGCGATATTATAGTGACATCTTCTCTAAATAGCTATCCCGAGTAGTTTGGGTAACTACATGTTATTGAAAAGGGGACATAACGAAGATGGGATCGGTCTCAATGGTCCAAGATATCTATATGTTGCGAAACATTGTAACAGATGAGTTATACACAATTTTGAGTTCACTTTTGCAGCTAAATGCAGCTTCTCTTTTGTCTGCTAGCGCTGAAGTGGCTAGCGAAGGCATTTACTATAGAACTTGTGCCTCTTTTTTAAGCCTTATAAGGGAGTCACTCAGCTGCTTAGCTGAACTGTTGAGGCTTGATCGTTGACACATTCGCGAGTCGCGATTGCCTTATAATCGATCGCTCAACAACGCGTACTGGTATATCTTCCTCTCAGCTCATGTGTCTATTTACGTGATCCTGGATTGCTTTTAGCCTTAGGTAGCTTTAAGCAAATTGCACACTTATTACTTCGAAGGACGAATACTTCTACTAAAAGACACTCAAGAGCGAAGTATAAGCGCTCGTGCATGCTTTTCAGTCGCAGGTTCTAGTAAAGGCTAAGTGAAGAGCCTCTTCTCTTCGACAAAGAGCTAATGTAGCGAAGATGCTGCATAGGTGGAATCAAATAGCGAGAGTTTTGATCTTGTGCAGCGAAGAACTTCAGACGCACTCGTTCACGCTGCTGGGACATGCGAAGGGTATATTAGTGTATAAAAGCTGGGCGCCTTTAAGCGAGACTCGTATGTATGTTAAAGCACCATCGAAAAGCTGGCCTGGAATCTGAACGAGGACAGTCTCTAAGCTCACCCTTCAACACTAACTCACACCAGACACCAAGGGCAGGGGTTCAGATCGGCTGCCCTCATTTTCCACGAACGTATAGAAATTTGCCGCGAACAAAATGATCTAAGCCTTTGTAGTTTAGACTATGTAATCATGGCATAATACCTAGGTAGGCATTGAGACGAACGCGATCGTATCGGTGGCACAAGCTACTATTGCGTTACTGAAACGCCTACGATATGAGCACCTCATACTCCGTAGAGTATGGTCTCTATGCGAGAATGGCGAGTATCGATGACGAACATCAGGGGAAATTGGGGCTCTACGTGTTTCGCGTCGCGGACTTCGCAGCAAGCACAAATGACATCGCTCTGCACTGCGGATAGGTAGAGCGTTGCAAAGGAGCTTGCGGACTTGACATCTTGACTGCAGGTAGAGAGTGACGCTTCATGTGGAGAAGTAGCGCAACTCTGTGCAAGCAATGTCTTGCGGACGATATAAAGCTACTACGAGTGTGCGTCCGGGCGGCGCTTTTGGGAATTCTGCACGGCTGGAAAATGTGCCTGAGAAGCAGGTGGATGCGTAGCGCAATGAGGAGGAGTTGGTGACGCGGGATTACGCCGCAGTGAGTGAGGAGTGTGAGGGGAAGGGCGGGAGTTATTTGAGTATCATGGTGGAGCAGGGGAGTAGAGAGGGAGTAGGGCATGTTTGAGCATGCGAATGAGGGGTATGCGGTGTGATGTTATGATGCGGAGGGCTGAGAGAAGTTGTGGAGGGATAGTTTGGGGATAACTGGGTTGGCGTAGGAGTAAGTGCTGAGGTAAGAGAAAAGGGAGAAGAAGTAGCTGACACATCCCAGCCATGCTGTCCTAGGAGTTACATTATGTTCTCTAGATCCTTAAGGTTTCTGATATGAATAACCCCCTCTTGTCCTTCTTCTCTAGTCTTTTCGCTCTGCTTATCGAGCTAAATATATAGTACCCTAGTATCCTTCGCAGGCACTATATCCCGCTCCTAACTATCCCCTACTACAACTACTTCCTCCGCCCGCGCGCCCACCCTTTGCAAGACATGCCCAAACATCCCATCAACCTTCGCCACACCCAGCCCATTCTTCGTCGCAAGATAGTCCACAAATCGCGCGATTCCCAGCGCCTCAATCGTGCGTTCCTGCGCATCTTGCGGGCCCTCGGTAACTACAGCTATGTGCTTCCCATTCGCTTTGACAGTCTGTAAAAGCGTCACCGCACCATCTTTCAATTCAAGATTCTGCATCAGAGTCTGTTCGTAGCACTCCAGCAGCGCTCCCATTAGCTGATCGTCTTGCACATTGTGGTCCGCGAGGAGCGTGCGGAAGCGCTCGGCGCGGTATTCGTGGGATATTTTACCATCGGTGAAGGCTGATATAGTGCGAGAGTGGAGGATATAGGTGTATAAGGCTTATAAGTCTAGGAGGTTAAGGTAGGGGTAGTAAGTGAGGATTAGAGAGAGTGTTAATGTAACAGCTGCGGAGGAGGTGTAGCGAAAGTAGTGCACTATATCGTCGAGGTCGAAGAAGAACTACGTTGCGCGGGAGATACGGGGGAGTGTGGTTTCATAATCTATGATAATAGAGGCTGGGTAGTGTCGATAGGGTGGGATGTTGTTAGGAGTTTATGTGACTTATAGCGGGTGAGCCTTTGGTATGTATCAGGAAACTGTACCAGATCTACTTTGAGACTCAGTACTATGAGATGATAACGGCCTTTCATTCTTGATTTGTCAGCAATTCGTTATTCTGTGGAGTATACGTGCTTGAAGCGTTTGATCATGCAACATCTACGATCCTACGTATGAGTTACATTTATCATCAGTACCACAAGAACCTTGAGTCTTCAGACTGAAGTCTTGCCACAGCCTAGATAGCGTTCTCAAGTTGTCTGTATCGAAACTTGGAACTTCGCAGCTGTCACCGCGACGACTTGCGCCCAAAGACTATCGCCAGCGTACTGAATCGATTCCTTTACACCGCCCAAATTGGGGAGAAATTGCTGCTCGAAAACAACATCTGGAACTTCGATTCTTTCAGCAATACCTAGGTACCTCTAGCGACCACTGGGAGTACTACTCGCCCCTTCATTGTGCGGATGCAATTATATCCTCAAAGTGTCTGTAGTTTTCTGGCACTATGGTTCTCATCATGGGCCTGTGAAACATCCGCTCGTTGGTTGTCACCTTGTCGAAGAGTGCATACCCCATTCAACCTAGGTACTCAGGTTGCGAGGTATGAGTTTGGACGCTGCGAAAAAGAGAGCGCATTTTTCGAATGCCCTAGGGTAGACTGCCTATTCACTTGCTGAACGAAGCTTCATGGGAGTCCAATGGTCCAATGTAGCTTGTGCAATGAACCGTTTACGTCCGAAGACATCAAGAGGCACAAGACACACGATTGCTTACATTCACCAAAGGAAATAACGATATGCCCGCACGGGGGCTACCAAGCAGATGTCCCAATGGACTGCTGGACTGTTGGCTGCAGGCCACGTAATGGCCGTTGTTTGCCTTGTTTCTGGATTATGTTGTAGGCCGATGTGATCTCCTGACGACTTTCGCTACTTTTCATCGCAATTGCTGACTTCTTAGAAGCTGTTGTAGTCGTCTGGCAATGCAAGCTGGGTAAATTTGGATCTGCAGCTGCGGGTTATGGGTCGGCTCCTGCGTTACCCGCGCGTCGGTGCAGACGTCAAGAGTTTCGCCCATCGAGCGCGATGCATGTTTCTAGCGTACATTGCACCACAAATATGTGTGAAGACGCGTTTCCAAAGCCACCGGTGTTTGGACGCTGATAGGCGAAGTCAGATAAGTGCGAAGTTTCTGAAATAGCACCATTGTATTCGACTAAACGTCTTCACCGCGCCTATGCTGTACGCACATCTCCGCCAACGCCACACAATGCCTCGCGCTCATGGTATCTTCAACTCCATCCATGCGCCATCCACACCTCCCAGCAACTGCCTCGCGGGACCTAGAAGTCCTTTGTCAAATCGTAAATCTTCTGAATCTCTGCCAACTGCCCCTCGTGGTCGAACTTCAGGTCCTTGAGCAAGCCGTCTCCGAATCCAAACACCCAGCCGTGCACGACCGGGAATTCGTTTTCTGCCCAGCACTGCTGCACCGCGGCGGTCTTGATGACGTTCCTGCACTGCTCGTGCACGTTCAATTCGACCAGGCGATCGTACTTCTTCTCCGAGTCGGTGATGGCGTCGAGTTCATCTTGGTGCAGCCTATACACGTCGCGGATGTTTCGCAGCCACGGGTTCAGCAGGCCCATGTCCTTGGGCGTCATGGCGGCCTTGACGCCGCCGCAGCCGTAGTGCCCGCACACGACGATGTGCTTGACCTTCAGGTGGCGCACGGCGTAGTTGACGACGGACATGACGTTGAGGTCGATGTTGTTGACGAGGTTGGCGATGTTGCGGTGGATGAACATTTCGCCGGGCTCGAGGCCTGTGATGGCTTCGGCGGGGATGCGAGAGTCGGAGCAGCCTGGCGGGCGTGTTGTCAGCTTCCAATTCCGCGTCATCTCTCCTGCACGTGTCTTGCGTTTGTGTGACTCAAGAAGTAGTCTGTGAACTCACCAATCCACAAGTACTCAGGCGCCTGGCCAGCCGTCAGGTCGGTGAAGAACTCGGGCTTCTTCTTCCGCATCTCATCCGCCCAATTTTTGTTGTTCTCAAAGATGCGATCATGGCTCTGTTGGAGGTACTTGCGCACCTCCTTTGTCTTTTCCGGGTCTTCGGCGGCCATTCCAGCGATCGAGTTCCAGTTGAGCGAGAAGTGTCGAGTAGCCGCGTGTGCAGAAGAAGACGGAAGGAAAGGACTCTTCGCAGCAGCGAGGGGAGAGATATACCGGCCCGCCCGGGCAGCGTGGGGTGCCCGTCGCAGCAGATGCATCATGACGAGAAAGGCCAAGTGTCACACCAACACGACCTTCGACACACTCAAGCTGTCGAGCTTCCCCCCTCTTTTTTTCTGCTTATGCGGGCCTGCGGGCAGAACGCGGTGCAATTGCGACTTTGGTGACGCGCGATTGGGCGCTCTGACGTCAAAGGATTGGATAACCTGGGTGACGATCATGGCCTTAGCGCACAGATCTATCATGTATCGTGCAACGGCGGAGAAAGTCAAGACGGCCACTGCAGCGACAGAAGTCAATCTATTATCTTTCCGTCCAACGCTCCAAGACACGCGAGACATGCCGGATATCCAGCTAGATGACGCCCAGAAATCGATAATTCTGAACCACGCCAATCGCTTGCTGGATGCAAGACAACATCCCAAGACGATCTGCCCCTCCGAAATCGCCCGGGCTTTCTCAGCTCAGGAATTGCAGAGTCTCGGCGCTGCAGAGTGGAGAGACACTATGGATTCTGTGCGACAGGTCGTATGGGAAAAGCGGCAAGCTGGGGAGGTCGAGGTAATGCAGAAGGGCGAGGTAGTGGGGGTGGAGAGTCTGGAGGAAATAAGAGGGCCGATCAGGGTGAGGAAGCTTGAAAAGTAGTATTATGTATGATAGTGCCCATGCTATGCGGTGCCCGGATAATGCTGTGTACATAGGAAAGGATATCGTACTCGTCCAATGACTCCAACAACGCCGTCAGCCCGATGCAAACAAGATGGAATCATGTTTCGGGGTGCTTGGCACCGCTTTCGTCCAAACCTTGCCACTTTTCGTCCCATCCATGCTTGGTGTCTGTTGCGTTGCCTGCGTTTCCTTCTTGCGCCAGCTTGCGTATGTCGCTCCAGTATTCGAGCTTCTTGCACTCTGCATCTGCAGCCTCAATGGCCTTCATAAGATTGTTGATTCTGCGTTCCTCGGCGTCACCCTCTGGTTTTCCTGATGCTATGTGTTCGTCGCGGTGAGACTTGGCGGCTTCGAAACGGTCCATGAGCGTGGAGAGGAGTTGACGGCGCGAGTTTTGGAAGATTAGCATTGACATGATGGCGGGTACCTGAGATTGTTAGTTCCAATTCCCGTCAAGGATAGAGACGCAGACATACTTGTTCTGCAAGGTAGTGCAGCTCCTCACCGCCATCGTCGATGAACTTGTGGATGAAGACAATCTTCTCGCGATCGATTGCCGCCTTCTTCAGCTTGCTCATGAGTGTCGCAATGTCCTTGACCTCTTCATTTAAAGAGTTCATGCTGCTGTCTTGCGCGCTCGCACTCAGTGTACCCAGCGTGGCAGACCTAGCCAATGTTGTGCCGACACTGAAGGTCTCGCCGAACAGCCTCTCTCTTTGGCTCGCCTTCGTCTTGGGCGGCAGCTTTTGCTTCACCCGCTTTCGTAGCCAACGTCTCCGCCTGACGAAGCTGTGGAACCACGGGTGATTGCCGTGCCATGGCGAGCCTTTGAACAACAAGCTATATTGCCAGCCCTCCTCGTCGACATCCAGGCTCATGTCTACATACCAGCTCTTCCAGTCCCACACCCAGCTGGGGTCAGGCACTTGTGCATTGGTGATGTTGACGGCTGAGGGCCTGAACTTTGCGTCCACCCATGGTGCGGGGTCAATCCTGAAGTTCCACAACGCTTTTGAAGAGAAGAGAGGTATGCCGAAGACGAACCACCCTCGCTGATTTTCATATAGTATGTCGATATGTGCGTCTGCCGTGTGTGGAGGAGGCGAGGCTTGGGTGCGTGTATCTGGCGTGTTGCTGCCATTCGTGTGGTCCACGAGGCTTATTTGTTGATCTGCCATGCCGGAGTTTTGCTGATGCTGGCGGGGAAGGAGAGGAAGTTTGAGGCGTCGCGCCGTTACTATCGTGAATGCATGGGGTCGGTATGTTTGGTTGGCAAGTACGGTGTGTCAAGCGTAAAGGGGTGCACACAGTCTCGTCGTCAACATAGGAAATCACGACACTGCCTGTAGCGATAGCGCAGTCGCGGTCGCACGATTAATTAATGAGCAAGAACAAGGAGATGATAGATTCTAGGCTAGAGAGCGGCAGACTTCCTGGCTCTTCACAAGCCTCGTGTTGGCGATCTGGTTCGCGCCGCGGTAACGGACCGTGCATACCAAAAGCCAGGGACTGACGTCACAGCTTGACAAGCACATGCATCATCAGTTTCCCCTCCCATAAGTATCTTCCGCCCTTCCTTATACTCACACACTCAATCTGCGAAATTCAGAGTTTCAAATACCTCAAGTCTATACAAACCCCACCCAAATCACCAAAATCCCATCAATCATAATGTCTGGACGTGCTGTTCCCGCGCTTGGTGCCATTGCCGCCGGTGGCATTGGTTACTACCTGTACACTGCTGGTGGAGACCCCAAGCTTGCTGAGAAGAAGGCTGAGCGTAAGTTGTAAATCCTAGAGAATGCATGCGCTTGGACTGACAATTGCAGACGATGCCGCAAACGCAGTAAGACGTGTCAAGGGCGACTTCCCCGGCTCAGACAAGGAACTCAAGAAGGCTGGCGAGGAGGGTTACGAGGCAGTCCGCTCAACTGCTCAGCAATATGTATGTGATGGTACATCTTGTGTATGAGTACAGTACTGACTATCCATAGGCCAACCAAGCCAAGGCCGAGGCACACAAGGCCGAGCAGAAGCTTGACCAGTACAGCGTCGAGGCAAGGAAGAAGTACGAGGAGGCAAAGGCCCAGGCCGAGAGGGAGTTCGCCAGCACTCGCAAGGAGGTCAACTCTGCCGTTGACACCTTCGACAAGAAGACCCTCGAGGCAACAAAAGAGACCAAGAGCTGGTTTGGTTCGTGGTTCAGATAGAAGCTGGGTCAGGAAACAGAGGATAGAGTAATTATCAAGGTGTGATGATTGGACGTAGCATTGCTGTTTAGCACCGGCGTACAAGGGAGTCGCTTTTAGTATACTGAGACTTACGATGTTCTTCTCATATTCTTTGCTGTAACGTGTCTGCCTTTCGAAATGTTGAAATTGGTGCGACGATCGAGGAAGTGTGAAAAGGACGTGCAGCATGTCGACCCAGGCTCCACTCCTGGCGCTCAGACGACCCAACCGTTGCATGGTAACGCACCCGCACAAAACAGAGATGCTCATCGGAGTACATAGACGCAAGAATTGCGAAAATGATTAGTCGAAAGCTACGCCTGACTCGTTTCGTGAATTAATGGGATACTACTCGCAGCGCACTGTCATTGGCTGACGCGAAACGCGTTCGCGTGTCGCGCCAAGAAGCAGGAGCGCGTTTCGCTCTTTCCTGTTTTGCCAGCCCCTCGGCACGTAAACACTGCAACCGTCGTCCAACTCGACGTCCACGACACATTACTCGACTACATTGATTTCTCTATCTCATCGCCGTATCAATTGTACTATCATCACCCGCCATGTCGCCTATTGCTCCCGGCCAGCTCCCCACCGAGCTCGTCAACCTCCTGGCACTCCACTCATCCTTTCTCACCGCGCTGTCGCTGCACTACGCACACAACGGCACCTCATCGCCCGCAGATGTCCGGGATTTGTGCACATCAGCCACTAAAGTCTGGCGGCAGCGACAGGTCACCTTTGATGACATCCGACTTCTCCTGGGCGTCCTCGACCACGGCCCATCCGGCAAACACAACCCCTACTACCTCTCAGACTACGGCCGCGGGAAGATCTGCCTCGAGATCAAGGAGAGCAGCCCACTGATGAATGGCATGACACATCTCAATGAACAAGCACTTCAAGATCTGTTCAAGGACGGACTAGACAGTCTTTGGGCGCAATGGCGGACCTCCCAGCCGTTCATGACGCGTCCCATTGCGACACCCAAGCGGACACGCGGACGACCAAAGAAGGCAGACAGCAAACAGACGCGTATGGAGACGTTCCTCGATGACGACTCCATGTCAAAGTTCCTCTCCCAGCTGCCTCTCGCCGAGGTCACAACCTGTGAATCGCTCATCGCACTTGCGCCGTCACAGGAAAAGGGCCGCAAGAGACTGAGAGAATTCAAGGAAAGCGTGCAGCAAGGACGCGCCAAGAAGACCAGGCCTTCCATGGGCAAAGAGAACGAGTGTCAGCAGCCGGTCCAGACCAAAATGACCGAGTTCGCGGCGGTCCGCAAGACTAATCTCCTCGACCGCATCCTTGCCAAACAGGCAGCAGCCAAATGCGGGCCCGCCGCACCGACTCCCGCTGAAATGCAACGCACAGCTGCTTTACAGCGCACGCCTGAAGTTCTTCGTGTGCTTTCCCTGCTGTGCGCCAGCAAGCCCGGCATGCGCGTATCCTTCTCCACAGCTACACTCATCCAGTCACTACGAAGCTCAATACGGTCACCAATCTCTCAAGAGGAGGCAATGAAGTGTCTCGAGGTCTTGGCCACCGAAGTCGCACCCGGATATGTTTCAGTCGTCACCATGGGCACCATGTCCAGTGTCGTAGTAAATCAGGCAGCGAGGCCAACAGACGTCAAGGGCCGTCTTGTAGCTCTTGGTGTTGCGTAGGCCCAGCGCATGATTGATTGTTTTTTATCAGTGTGTTCTGGATAAAGTTTGCTTTTCTGTCTTGCATAGCGGGCCGGTTTGGTCATGTTCTGTTCCGAAACACTTGTGTTTCAGCTATAACACCCCATCTAACTTCAATCGTCTATCATCAACCCCGCTATTCTGTTTGCGTGTTCTTTTTTCATCGAGATCTGACGCACTCTACGTGTCGCCTACCGCGTACCTCTCTGCTCCGAAACTTTGAGACGCGCTAACTCGCTTCCAAACCTGCTCGATCGCACCTTGGACATGGAACATAGCAGGGATGCCATATTAAGCTTTCAGGTACCGATGCCGACCCCACTTCTTGGACGTTGCAGATTTGTTACTCGGTCCAGCCTCTCCAGAACAGGATCTACAGCGGCAGCAAACCGTCTAGCTCGACCCAGGTACCATGTCCCGTCCTGTCAACTGAATCAGAACAACTAGCCTGTACCTGGAGCGCATGATGAGGCCAAGTCTCATGTGTACCCAACGGCCTCTAGATGATTGAGTCTGGTGCAACAAGAGATGGACCGTCGAGCCGGTGGTTGAGAACATATATATCTCCCAAGGCACGTAGGTGGAAGTGCCATCACTCCATCACCCAGACAAACAATCACAACTTCAACAAGAGTACTCCAAGATGAAGTCATCAAGTGTCATCCTCGCCTTCTCGGCCCTGCTGGTGCAGAGCGCACTGGCTGCGCCTCACGCCTTCGTTGTGCCTCGCCAAGGTCAGTCGAGTATTTGACTTTCGACGAACTGTAAAACTGACACATTGCAGATGCTACGCTGCCATCTCCTCCGGCTGGAGATGCCCCTCCATCTCCACCTCCTACGGGCGCACCGCCGCCACCGCCTGCTGAGGGTGAAGGAAAGGGCAAGGGCAAGGCGAAGGGCAATGGTGCCCCGGATGCCAAGTCTCCTGATGCCAAAGGCGCTGGCGCTCCTCCGGCCAAGGCAACCGGTGCTCCACCAGCGAAGAGAAACGCAGTTGCTCTTGAAGCCAAAGCCTCACCTGCAGCGAAGGGCAATGCCGTTGCTCCACCAGCGAAGGGAAACGCAGTTGCTCCTGAAGCCAAAGCCTCACCTGTAGCGAAGGGCAATGCCGTTGCTCCACCAGCGAAGGGAAATGCTGTTGCTCCTGAAGCCAAAGCTTCTCCCGTCGCGAAAGGTGCCAAGGGCGCAGGCAAGGGCAAAGGTGCCGGTGAAGTTCCCCCTCCACCACCATCTGGCGTCGCTCCCCCGACTCCACCTGCTGCGGGCGAGACACCGCCCCCTCCTCCAGTCGCCGCACCAGCTATGAGGAAGAGAGCATCAGTCGACTCCGCCGCCGCACCTGACGCAGCCCTTCCCCCGCCTCCCCCTCCACCTCCACCAGCCAACGGTGCTGCCCCCGACGCCAAAGCCGGCCCTCTGGGTCCGGCCGCGAACGGCACTGCGCCAGATGCGAAGGCCAAGAAGGGCAAGGGCAAGAGCGTCGGTGCGGGACCGGTGCCGCTTTATATGCGGTGGTAGACGGAGACATCAGGATGAAGATAGTTTCTTTTGTGATGAATATATGGAAAGCCCCAGGAGGGTTTGAAATTTAAAATGTCATATGAATAGGGTATGGGTGGGTATGGATGGTGTTTGGGTTTTGGATTGGGATGGGTAACGGATAAGGAATGAATTCAAATTGATTATTTGGACATGACAAATTCTTTGTGTCTTCTACTTGAGTGTGAACATTATGTGGCTGGCTTCATTTGTCAGTCAACCTAGACTTCGTTCTTGATCAAACTCATTCTGATGTGTACAACTGATGTAGCAGTCTCGCTGCGTCACGTTACTCAATCCTCGGATGTTATTGAACTCGACGTTTGTATAGAGACGCTGAATGCGATACAGACCAGTCTCCAGCCACAGTCTTCGGTACGATTTGGACTCAGTTTGCTCGACTGACCCGTCGTTGATGCTGTGCCTCCTGGTCTGGCTGTTGCGTAAGACGATACCATAATGAGCCATACAAGTTACCTTGTTCCATGCCAAGTTGCCAAGTCCAGGCCTCTGGGTTCCTGCTTACTGAATTGTAGTGTAGCGCATCTCATCAGTCTCATGTAGAGTCTTCAGGGCGGGGTTGACGTCGAAGGTCAGCGCGAACTCGAAAAGGGAAAGTGTGTCTGGGAAGTGACGCGTTCCGACGCGACAACATTAGACACCGCTTCAACCCTCGATGCATCATCGCACGCCATATCTCTGATCTTGAGATGTGGGAGGCGATGACTCAATGGCGTCTTGATTGGATGCATTCCAGAGGCTGCGCGTCCACAGGGGTTCGCATCTCGGCCATTGGGCTTTTGAAGCGGCGTGTTTGTTATGAAGCAAATTGACTGGACAAGCTCTTTGAAGCTACCATTACCCGATAGCCTGATACAGGAGTGTAGCTGATCACATATGCTTGACGCGCAAGTGTAGGCAAGCTGTGCCCCACCAGGCTCAAGTCAATCTAATTCCTTCCTCCCAACGTCGCAATCCTCCGCATATCCTTCAAGGCAGAGCAAGACTATGCACTTCTCTAGAGTTTTCAGTTCGTACTTGAAAACTTGACCTACCATGGATTTCCACCTACCGCACTATCCGGTGTCGCCATCAGCGTGATCAACAGGGCGTACTTCCGTGGTAGCCCGTTACGGGTTACTGCTTATATAAGCGATAGATAGCTGAGAGTGAGTAGGTGGCTCTCGTAAGCGTAGTAGTAGTAGTTGTGTAGGAATCGCAGCGGCTGTACGGTCAAGTTGCAATACACATACATATGCTACATACCAAGAGCCGAGTCTTTTACCCAATCAGGGAATTTTGGCAATATCACGTGATCGGCAGTACTCCGTTCTACGCTCGTAGCAATAACTCTGAGCGTTACCTTCGTAGGTAATTCACCCTGGGGGTGACAGTAGCCGTACTACGCCCTGTTGACCGCGCTGTCGCCATAAGTGCACATTACCCGCCTAGAGTATGCCTTAGTACTAGAACGAATGAGTGACCGCCCCTCTCGAGTCTCTTTCGCAGAAGGTTGTCAAACTATGGTTTTCGGGCAGCCCGATATTCCACTCTCAGGACTAATGCAAACTGTACAAACATTGAAAATCGAGCTACCCGAAATTCAGATTGAAAACCAGGCCGCCCGATATTTCACGCTGTGCCACCGCGAATCCTATGACGTATCATGTCCGCCCAGCTGACTCACACGGGTTGCAAACAGAGCAAACATGCGATAGTGCATTGTATGCACATTTTTGTCTTCGTGATATCTAAAGTGCCATGTCTATCGAATCTGTCTAATTGAAAACAACAGTCTTCGCGCCGTTCAAGAATACCCTCTTCTCACTCCACCACTTGACGGCAGCTGCAAGAACCTGGCTCTCAACGTTGCTACCCTCCTCGACCAGCTCCTTTGGACTCAGGGCATGATCGACTCGAGCAACCCGCTGCTCAATGATTGGTCCCTCATCCAAGTCGGCAGTGACGAAATGCGCTGTCGCACCAATGATCTTCACACCGCGCTCGTAAGCCTGGTGGTAAGGCTTCGCGCCCTTGAAGCTAGGCAAGAAAGAGTGATGGATGTTGATAATCTTGCCCGACATCTCCGTGCAAAGTCGTGGTGACAGGACCTGCATGTATCGCGCCAGAACAACAAGGTCGATGTTGTGTTTCGAAATAAGATTGAGAATCTGAGTCTCCTGCTGCTCCTTTGTATCCTTGGTTACAGGGAGGTGGTGGAACTCGATGCCGTTGTTCTTCGACACCTCGGCAAATTCCGGGTGGTTGGACACAATGATGGGTACTTCGACCTTCAATTGTCCGGACTTGACGCGGAACAAGAGGTCGTTCAAGCAATGCCCGATCTTGGAGACCATGATGAGGACCTTGGGCTTTGCATCCACGCGGCGGATTTGGTAGGTCATTTGCATGTCCGCGGCCAGCTTCTTCATGCTCTCTTGTAAGCCATTGAGCTCAGCAGAATGGCCGAAATGCACGCGCATGAAGAACGTCTTGGACGCTGGGTCGGAAAATTGCTGCAAGTCCAGAATAGTGAGGTTCTCTTTCGCGAGCAGTCCCGTGACCGCGTACACAATACCTGCCTTATCGGGGCATTGCAAGGTAAGGTAATGATCGTCGCCGGCCATCTTGGAGGATGTTGAGATCCGTTGAGGTTCGTTTGAGCCGATCTGTTGAAATTTGGGTGTTGAAGTTGACAATGCGCGTCTACTCGTCAATGACTCTTTTGTCGAAAATTTGGGAAATGTGTTTTGCCGGTTTCGGCAAGGTGATATAAGGGCCTGGAGCGGCTGCCGGACCGATATTGTCCGTGCGGAAGTGTGGAGAGACCGTGTATAGGATGAGGCTGGTCGGAGTAGCATTTCTTCGCTTGAGGAAGTTTCGTTGACGGCTTTTAAACACGATTTAATAAGTTCTTGGACGTTTCGTGAAAGGACCCTGGTGTTTCATTGCCGAGATCGGCCCGTCCAATCATAGCTCAGTCGTGTCGCTTATTCTAGATTTCCTCCCTTCTTTCACCACCTTCGTCTAGCCGTTTCTGGTCTTGTTGACTACCAACTTGCATTCGAAGCTGTTTCGAGCTGGATTTTACCTAGAAATGGACATGGAGTTGATTCAAAGACTCTCCATCCACTTGTCGAGGTAGTGACCATCTTCCATTTTCCGCATCAGTTCCTCGTACCTTTTGCCTTCTGCGATGCCTTGCTCCAGAGTCTTTGGCAATTTGTCGCACCGCTCTCGATCTTCGAACAGAGTTGCGCCAAAGTCCATTAATACAGCAAACCGCTCGTCCATGGACGCACACAAAGCCATCCGTGCCCAAGTCTCAGGCTTCTCGGGTGCATCGTACTCCTCAAGTCTCGCCGCCGAGTTGTCCGCAAATATTTCAAAGATGACAACACCACCAGAGCTCGGATATCCCACATGTCTATCGGGCGGGTAATGGTAGCTATATTGGTACGGCGCGTGCGGATGACGATGATAAAATTTGAGACTTGGCCACCAGCGGGCCCCGAGCTGTAACAATTTCAATGCGAACGCGTCCTCCATAGCGTCTTCCTGATGACACTGAGCTGTTTCGGTACGAGGGAGATCGAGATAATCAAGTTCCACGCCGACAACGGTTTTGAGAATGATGCCGCCGCTGGATGGATAGGAAAACACAGTACAGGACAACTGGGTAAACTCTGTACGAACACGTTCATGTGAAGATGATTTCGCCATGGCGGTAGCTCTCTGAGATGAAGTCAGCGCGAAATGGTCGTTTCGGGTCGGACAATACTCGATGATGCGGACAGGATGTTCTTGGACTGCGCCTCATGCGGCTCCTTCTCACGCGGACCAAAAGATCGAGACTCGTCCGAACGATCACCGGAAGCTGTTCTTCGTGGAAACTCTTCTTTACCTCACATCCAGACACAGTTGGCTGGCATATCGATGTGATGCTATGAGGGAAGCTTTTGTTGAATTCGTATACTAATAACCACCTAAACAATGGTGAGTCCGTTCCAGTGCCACAGGATTGAGCACAGTCATAACGTGCAACGTGGATGAGCTGAAAATGGATGACATCGTCACAGTGTGAAAAGGTGATGCAGAAATTAAAGGCATTGAAGCCATGCAGCCTCAGCTGCAGATTTGCTGTTGGTACGATTCTGTTTCATGAATGGCACGCCGTTGGCAATCCGGCGCATGATGCTGCTGAAATAGTCTTTCACTAGCTCCACCACGCGAGCTTCGCCGAGCCCTCTTACCTGAACCTATCGGCCGCGAGGTTCTACCACTTCGATCTCGCAACCTATGTGCCTGGACTACGCAACCTCATCCCTTAATTCGTACACAGGTACAGCTCCTCAGTGACCTACAGACTCCCATTCCCTCGCTCTCATTTCCACAGACCTTTGATGGTAGGCGTGCAACATATCAGCAATATCATGTACACACGACAATACGTGGAAGTTTCTACGCAGACGGATGCGGTTGATGGTAGACTAATTGACCAGCGAGTCCCGAACAATCTGCCTAAGAAACCTAAGGATAACAGTTGGATGTTTGGAAACGCAAACACTGAGCAACTGGTGTGGAGCCTGACTTGCGATGCTATACCACTAAGCGCGAACGATATTCATTCAGAAGAGGCAGCGGAGCTCATCTGCAGCTACAGCTGGAGACAGACTGAAGAGCCGACCATTTACGTACCTGGAACGCCGCCTGCATACACTCCTCCGGACTTTACCGCCATCAACGAGAGGAATGAGCTCGTCGACAAACTTATACAGCTCCCCATGGATGTTGGATACCACTTCGTTGACCAGCATGCTGAGAGAGTTCCATTGCAGCAATTTGAGCCCATCTTCCAGTCGACTGCCGTCATGAACCCGGGCAAGCGTTTCAACAAAGTCAAAACAGTCGTGAACAGAAACAGTCTACTGATACTGCTCCGATTCGTGAGGAATCAGTCTTCCCAGCCATTCCGTTTCGACCTCGACATCGTCCAGGATACCTTATTGATAGGTAAGAAGGTGAGGCAAGCGAAGGTCTACTCACCAACAGGTTCATATGGCCACAGCTTCGAGGAGCACCTCACCACTAAAGATCCAGACCTTGAGGATGCGAACGGCCATCATCGGGTCTTGCTATTAGACTTTGGAGGGGAGCCATTGCTCATTAGAGTTGAAGCCGACGCCTGCGTCTGGAACCAAGAGTACAACCCAGATGCTCCTGTGGTCGTTCATCCCGATTTCGACCCGCTCACGTGTCCCACTGGTGGAATAGACCACCCCAGCTCCCAGCGCACGAAAGTCATCATTGGAGGTCGACTGGTCCCACATGCCCAGACTGTCGAGATGAAGAGCAACGAAAAGTCGAAGCCAAAAGACCAGCAGTGGTTCGGACGCATGCCGTTGTGCGTCCTCGGGTCACACAAGGATGGATGGTTCAAAGCGCCGGAGATGAAAGAGTTCACCGAAGAGGGGAGGGCCAAGTGGGAGGCTGATTATAAAGACAGCCTGAAGAAGCTCGCTTGGCTTTTGAAGGAGGTCAGGACGGTCGTGAAGGAGCAGACAAGCGAGGGTTCAGCGGTGTTGGTATCTACGGGCAAAGGAAACCCACTCGTCATCTACGAAACGAAGAAGAGGATTGATCCGCTGCCGAAGGAGATCGTGGAGAGATTTTGGGACGCGGACTGAGCTACGAGAAGCGGTGTTGGTCCTTCTGATTGCTTACTTGCAAACTTTTCTGAACAGTCGTAGGCTGGAATGTGAAGATATCATGATTTAGGTCACAGCGCAATACAAACATAACACGCGCGCAATCTACGATGCATTATTGCCATGTTTCTCAAGTCTCACTTTCATGAACACCACGTGCAGGATTATTGCATGACGTAACTTGTTTTCGCGGCTCACACCGTTAGAAACACAGGCCACTAAGTTGGAGGACCATGCGGAAGCGCATCCACATGATCTACTACGCTCAAACCAAAATTACTCAAATCATCCTCAAGCTTTTCCCGGAGTGCTGCAGCCCTCGCCTCGTCCATGTTGCCTCCCTGTGATATGCGTTCTGACAGCCGCTGTCGCATAAGGTCTATGATCTTCCTATATACTAGAGTAGAGTTGGTTACGGTACAACATTTTAAGTACATTTGACTCACAACCGTTTGTCATAACTGCTGCTTCAGCTTCACGTCCTGTCTTATCAAAGTCCTTGCCCGTCCTAGAGATCCACCAAAAGTTTGTCTCCTCCGGATGCGCGATATCTGGACAAGTGCGGTTTCCTAAATTGTTGGCTTTGGCTGTCCTAGTGATCTTGGCTTTGGCGTCTCGAAGCTCTTCCAAATTGTGAAAGTTACCGACCACATCTCCGGACATGAGAAAGTGTCCGGTACATAACAAGTAGTCACCATGGTTAGTAGTGTAACCGTGGTACTTATCCGTCGGGTCGAACATGGCTGTCCAGCATAGTTTATACAAAGTGTGAGTAGTTGTGGAGGAGGCTTCTGTGCTTCCAGAGTCGGCCTTCGCCTTTCCTTTACTGTTTTGTCGTGGCATGGTCATTGGAGAGTTGTATTCGACCTCAATTCGGTCTTGTTTTTTATAGTATCGAGACTTCGACTATACTTTTTCTTTGTTGCAGACACAGAGCTTTGCTTAATGATGGCGGACATGCAAAGTTTGCATTGCTTTTATAGTATCTAGGCAACGATGTGTCATTATTTGACACGTACTTCTGTAGTACTTCTGAGTATCTCTCCGTTCAGTCACTCGTAGACATATATGACTACTGAATTTATACACCTAGCTCATGGGCCAAAGGGAGCCATATGAGCTTGATGACGGGAATTTACGGTTCACTGAGCACCGTAGAAGCAAATAAGACCGGCCAGTCGAGCTTAACAGTGACTTGGGATGACATTGTGACGTGGGAAGCTGCTGGAAGAGTGCAAGAAGCCAACAGTATGACCCGATCATGTTAGCTCTGAGCTACTGAAGGATCTGTGTATACCCGACGACCGTGCTTCTAAAAATCACACCATGGCTCATCACCGACGACGAGCAGCAACCGAAACTCATGGGGTAAAATTATATTACGATCACATACATATGGAGCTAAAACAGTAATTAAAGGCATAGAGTAGCTCAAGCTCCGCACTTTCTACGTAGAGTAGACCTTTAGGTGAGCTTTCTGCCGTGTATCCCCACTGAGTTTTGCAGAGGCCAGATACGAGGCTTGTGCGTACCAGCGTTCCCGATTGGACGCATCAAAATTCCAACGTCACGCCCAGACCTCCTCTTGCCTCTCTGGAAATTCCTCGAGGACTGCAGTATGAGCCAGTCCCAGTATGAGCTGTTTCCAGCGTTAGTTTAAGACGGGCGGGGTCGGCTGCTGTTTGATGAGTAGACCCGACAGTCAAGTAATACTCTTTAGGGACGCCGAAACTCCCTTGACGATGGTGCTACTCCATGAGCAAGAGTGGGCGAACTTTGAGGCCGCGGGCGAAAGAGACCCCACCTCTGTCTACAACAAGACTAGCGTACAACGACAGGATGAAGCTTCGACCACGACCACAACCACATCCAGCGACTCGCTATTGGTTATTCGTCAAGAGTAGGCTTGGAGCCAGTGCAGAAGGTTTGGACGTAGCTCTAGGTACAATCATCGATCGCCGCTTGGCCATATTGGGCTGCTTCGAGTGACGGTTTTACTGTAGGGGTAGACGATGATAAGCCAACCAAAGGAACTACATTTAAGAAGTGAGAAGTCTGAGAAGCTGTACCTGGGTAGTTTAGGGTTGATCTCTTCTCTATGGAACTGGCAACTTTGTGAATGGCTTCGGGGCAGGATATTACAAAGCTATCCCTGTCAAGCACACTCAAGTTCAAGACGACCGGTCGAATTCTACAAACCACCAAACATTCCCAATTCAACGTTACACAGCATCCAAGCCCTATAGAGACAACCGTATACTCCGTTCTCAAAGCGTTCTCAACTCAGCGTCTTTTCTCTAAACCATGGCTAAACCGAAGACCTGTACCTCATCATTCTTTCATAGAAGTGCGGGTATATAAATCCAAAAAATCCCCGTTCTTTCGATCAGGGCGGAGCCCCCAACACCAGCTCAGGCCGTCCCTCACAGCCCGCCAATACCAACACTGTGAAGCGACGCCAATTCGACCCCTCTCCTGAGCTGTGTTCCTGAACCGCCCCAGAGCCCTTTTCTGTCTCCAAGCCGCCATCCTGCCACCTGCGACCCGCCAATCGCCTCCCTCTACGCAGCTGCTCGCCCTCAACTCGCCTGCATGTCAAGACTACGCATTTGTTGTGGTACCATCGGAGGACGACGAGGTCAAGGACGAATCGCACACAGCTCAAGAGTCAATTCAGTTCTTGCGAACCACATACAAATCATCAACGAGGACAGTCTGCCTCCCCAGACTCATTGAGCCATTCTAACGACGCCATCAACTTCTATGCAGCATTGCCATCAAAGTTCCGGTCGCCTGCCGTCTCGCTAGCGCCACAGCCTGCGCATATCGAAGTCGAGGCTGCACAGGGCTTCGCACAAACCTGAGACGCTGGGGAGTTCGTACGCCTGCAGAGTTTTGAGGCCCAGTACCTCGCAGATCGACGCGCCATCACTGCTCAGGGCAACTTTAACCCTGCTTACGGCTCTAACACTGCTCAGGGCAACTCCAACCCTGCTCACGGCGCCTCCAACAATGCTATCGCCGGCGCAGCAGGGCCCCGACCACAAACCTCCTCGCGCAGTCTGGCGAGATAGCACGTTTACATGCAACCCCTGAACTGTCGGATCGTCGAGTGCAAGCTAAACCTTTCTATGACGCTGTTGCTCCTCGTTCAGAGGGTTCTCGGCGCCGTTGTTGGTTGACGCATCGTCGTCTGCATCGTGATGAGCTTCGTCGTCGTCGTGATGGGCTGCTTCCTCGTTCAGAGGGTTCTCAGTGGAGAAGTATTTGGCGCTGGCGTCTTCGAATTCCCGCAACTGCAGCAGTTCTCTGCGTGTTGGCATAGGCCTCAGGCGCAAGACGTCGGCTTCACCCTCGCAGCAGCCACCACTCCAGCACGAGCAAGCAGGATGAGAAGAAGGATGTGAGGACCATCCACCGTCGCAGTTGGCACACCGACAAGAGGGATGGTGGCCTGGAGACAGTTATTATTCTTTTTGCTCCGGCTTTCATCTTTCCTCAATCCGGTCCAATTTCCCTTACTCAAATCACACCACCTTCGTCAATGCATACCCATAACCACAAACATATCCAATGAACATAAATAACTATAGGGTATCCTGATCCAACCAGCACTATGCAAAAACGCCTCGCTAAAATCATTCATCGCAATTCAACCCAAACGACTAACATCACCAAACCCCACCCTCGCTCGGCCCCTACCTCGTCCAGGCGCGACACTCCGACTGAACCCACCGTCCCTCAAGCGGCGCTGGAAACTCGTCACACCCTCTTTGCCTCCCCCATCTCTCTCTGCATCGGCGAGGCGCTGCGCAGGCGGCGCGCTCATCGCGCCCAATCTCCGAACCGGACTCGCGACCCTGATCTTCTCGGGCGAAGCAGGTAATTCCGGTCGTTTGGCGCGCACAACGCTCCGCTTACTCGGCGTCTTGAGATAGCCTGGTCTGCCCAGGGTGGACACGCTGGGTAAAGGGGCTGCGGGTGTGCCTGTCCAGAAGTTCTCAGGGTCGGCGAGATCGCGATCTAAGCCCGCTGCGAACGCCGGATCGAGGATGGAGTCTTCTGGGATCGTTTGTGGCGGAGGACGTAAAGCTGATTGTGGTTGTGGATAGGTGTTTGGGCGCGCGGGCGTGGGACGCAGGATGGAGCGGAATGGCTGGGGGCGGGTGGATGAGGGTGGGGGACGGTGTTCGGGGGTTATGCTCAGGGAGAGGTCGAGGTCGTTGTCTAGGTTGAGGGCGGATTCGTCGAAGGCGGACCAGGCTTCCAGATTGCGGGTTGTGTCGCCAAATGCGCCTTGAGATCTGTTGTCGTTCCCACGGTTGTCGTCGCCGTCATCATCCTCCCTGCGACTCCTCCTCGATCGACTCGTAGGCGTCGGACTGACAGGTCGATTCGCCAATCGCTCAGCCATTTGTTCCGCCCAGAATCGGATCATAGCCCGAACGTGCTTCTCAAAGTTCCTTTGATAGAGAGCGCGCGCGTTTTCTTCCTGTCTTTGGACGTTCCAAAGGCGCCACCCGAGTTTCTTGAGCGCAGAGGTGGCGGCGAGTTCCGCGCCCTCTTGTCGCAGCGCAACAGCCTGAGCATCCATCGTCTGGAGAACTTCTAAGCGCTCAGACCAGGTGCGGAGATAGCGGGTTCCAAGCTTGAATGCGTGGAGATTGGTTGCCTGGGAGTCTTGCTGGCGGAGTGCGATTGTACGATCGTGCCATTGGTGAAGGACAACTGCGCCACTCTGCACTGTCCGGTTCTCCAGTATGTCGGTGGCTTGTTGATTGAGATGCGCGATATGGTTTGACTTCTCCCTCCAATTCGCAAAGAGCCTGCGAACAAGATTCGTCTTGACTGTTCTTCGCACCTGAGAATAAGTATCGCGTCTACGGTTGCGGCGCGAGTGCTGAGTCGCCGCACTCCACGTCTTCAGCGTAGACTTGCTTACAACATAGAAGCGTGCTGCGTCAGCCCATGTGTTGAGCTGCTGGAAGTGTGCTTGTCTTTCCTTCAACTTCTCAAAGATGCGCTGCTTAAGCTTCTGCTGAAACTCGGCGACAACAGTAAACTCTTCTGCCCTCTTCTCGATCGTGATCGCCTCCATTTTCCGCAGGCATGTCCGGAGCATCTGAGCACGTTTGAACTGCGCGAATCTCCTCTCTGCAGCTTCTAGCGTATTGTTGCGTTGATTGGCCTTTGTAACCCAGGTGAGGAACGCGTCCTCTTTGAGCTGGCGGTTGTGTACGCGCTGGAAGAGGGAGACCCTTGAAGCCAGAGTCCACTTGTAAAGTGCTTCAACGATCACACGGTCGTTGATCCGGTCTTCGAGTGCCTTAATACGTAACCGATCGTTCCATGCAGTATAAGCGTTACGCAAGACGCGCATACGGTCCACATTGCGTGCCTGCCGAGAGAGTTGAGCAGCGTGTTGCCATTCTTGCAACGCTTTCTGGCCGATGCGAGCCCTTGCTCGTTCTTGGAATTGTCGTAGCAAAGGCGCTAGCTGTGCGTGCTTATGCAGGGCGTGAAGGGCTGAAGATACCACACTGTTTCGTCTGAAGTCCTCTGCGCGCGGTGTAAGTGCTTGAACTGTGGTCGTCTCTCCCCGCCATTGCTGCAACGTCTTCCTCAACACGCCCCTCTGCCAGCGATCAACCGCCCACTCCTGCCTCTCTCTCAAGACCTTCGCAATCTCAACCATCCTGTGCAGCGCAATCTTCCTGGTGCGATCATTTCGCCAAGCGGGAGCAGCAATGGCACAGAATTTGAAGAACCATTCTTTGTAGATTCTGCGCACCAGATTCTCTTCGTACAGCTGCACAGCATACTGTGTGTTTTCGAGAAGTGTAGTCGCTCGTGCGCGCCACTGTCGCAGAAACTTAGCCAGCACAAAATGCTGGACTTTGAGCTCGTTGACCGCCGTGATGTCGCGCCAGCCGTTGAAAAATCGTGTTCGTAGGATGTGTCGACGCGCGACCGAAGTTCGTTGTACTTCGTCTTCCGCACTCTTCGCCCAGTGTGTGAATGCCTTGGTCAGGAGGAAGATGTTCCGAGCTCGATCAGCACGCTCTTCCAAGCGTCCGAAGAAGCGCTCAGTTTCTCTGCTCGATCGTTGGACGCGGGCGGTGTCGCGAAGCTGCTCGAACGACAGCCTGAGAAGTATTCTGCGATCAAAAGCCGTCGCTAGTTTCTCCATGTCTTCGCGTATCGACAGCCGCTCCTGAGTGCGGTTGCGCCATGTCTGTATACAGTCTCTTGTTACCCTATGCAGCCGCTGCTGTTCGAATATCTCCGCCTCGTCCAGTAGTCGGGTGTCAGATGGTTGGAAGGGCTCCGGGACGAATGGGTGGTATTGGCTTGACGAACCGCGCGAAATATCCGGAATCGGCGCGTTGATTCCAGGCACCTGTATGTGCGAAAGGTCGACACTCGTTGTGCGATCAGTTTCGATGTCGTCCGCATCATAATCACCAGCCCGCGAAGCCGCTCCCACGCCTGGTCTTGTAATCTGGAGACTCCCACGACTGGACACAGAAGCGCTCCTCTTTGGCCTTTGGTATTGTTGTCCAGAAGCAGTGCGGCGATGCGCATACCCATTGACCTTGCTGCGCACCGGAATCTGCGCCTGCTGATACGAATGCGCCTCCGTATCTGACCTCACGCGCCTGGGGTGGTACCCATTCGGCGCACCCGCATTGGAACCACTCCTCGTCCGCACCGGCAGGTCTCCATAATCCGTCCCCGCAACCTTATCCGCCGTCCCATCAAAGAAGCTATCGAAGCTGCTCCTCCGTGAATGTCGTCCCAGCGCCGCAACCGCGCCACCACGCGTCAAATCGCGCGTCCTGTCCAGATTCGACGTGACTTCCACACCCTCGCCCTGCTCATTGACCTCGACCTGAATATTCATCTCGCCCAACACGCGCTGAAACCGCTGCACGATATCCTCATCGCGCCGCCTATCCTCCTGCATGCGGAACAAAAACCGATGCAGGACCGCATCGTCAGCCGGCTGCAGTCCCTGTTCGTTCAGCACCTGCTCGTATGCATTGAACAGCGCACTAGACGACGGCGATTGTTTCGTGCGAGAATGTGTCTGCGCGCCCGTTTGCGCGCGTCGAATAATATCATAGAGCGTTTCAATCGCTACCTTCAATTAGTCCCTAGATTCAAAACACCTTCCCATTCCACTGATGCTTGCATACCTCGATCCGTCAACTCATCCTTGAGCCCCTCATCCGCATCGTTCATGGAGGATAGCATTCGTGCACACGACTCGACTTCCGGCGCGTTCGCGACAACATGGGGTGTGAGCGAAGCGAAGCGCGGAATTTCCAAAGAACCAAAAGCTCGGTGCGGGTGGAGACGAGGCGAGGCGCGCGGGGTTATTAAGCATTACAGGTAGAGATGGATGGGTGAATGGGTGGTGAGAGTGAAGTCGGCGCGCCTTGTTCGGGAAGACGCGCTTTGTTGTCGAGTGGTTGGCTGGGCGTGCGCGAACGGCGGGCGCGGGAGTGCCAAGGCGGTCTGTGCGTGTTGAGGTCATGATTGAGGCGATGGGTTCACGACGACAACGTTGAAAATTTCAAATCACACATTTCCTTTCTGTGTTTTAATTTCAAGGGAGTTTGTGGGAGGAACAACACATCGCGATGCCAGGCCGAACGCGACCCATTGACAAGCTCGCCACCGCCGTGGGAAAATGCTCGAAAGAGGTATGCTCCACGCCACCAGACGTCAAGAAACATCTTGATGGACTGACTATTTCCCCTAGAGTTCAATTTACGGCAAATGCATTTTCGCAGACTACAACAACGTGCACAAAAACATGTGCGCTACCGAGTTCTTAAAGCTGAAGGAGTGCTACTTGGTCCGTCCCAACCCCAATCTACACCTCACTTTCACTTCCGTCTAATAATATACGCAGAAAGCGTATAAGAAAGGATGATGAATGCATAAAGACGATGCAGAATCATTGGGCGGCGTCAGTGTAAATACTACCATCTATACTATCCATCCGTTAGGAGTATCTACGACCTTCCTCACCGCACACGTTGGCCTGCATCTACAACTTCACCAACCTCAACATGAACGTCGCTTTATGCAACTCCTGCTCCTCCTCCACAATAACCTTCTCATCCTTGCCCGCCTCGATCTTCCCCTCAACCTCCGTGATGACGTGCTTGTCCACATTCCTGCGCAGCGCTTTTTCAAACAATGGCCCTTGATTTGCAAACGCCTGCTCCAAGCCCAGATTCTCCGGATCGCTGATCACGCGGTACTCCATGCCCACGTCGTCGGTCGGCACGAGGCCTGCTTTCTTGCGCAGATCTTGCACGCGGCGGATGACTTCGCGGGCTAGACCCTCCTGTTCGAGCTCGGGGTACGACGCGACGTCGAGGATGATGAGGACGTCGTTGTCGGTGTTGAATTCTTGGTCTTTGTTTGCGTCGTCTTTGGCGAGGCCGCGCTTGACCATGAGGTCCTCGGCCTCTACCTTGATGCCGTCAACTAGCAATTCTCCCTTCTTCAAGAAGTCCTTGATCTCCTGGGATGTGAGGTTCGGCAGCGCCTTTTTCACTTTGATGGCGTCTTTCTTGAGCTTCTTGCCGAGCACGGAGAAGTCGGCGGTTGCGGAGTATTGCACCTTGTACTTCTCCTCGTCGCTGGAGAGGACTAGGTCGCGAATATTGAGCTCCTCGCAGATGTAGTTCTCTAGTGACTTGACGTCGTCGAGATATTGCTGGTCGGGGTGGATGACGACAAGCGTCTTGAGAGGGATCTTGAGACCCTTGTTCGCGCGGTCGCGGCAGATACGGCCGAGTTCGATGACGGACTGCATGCGCTTGACCTGGCGCTCGACGATCTCGTCAAAGAGTTCTTCGCGGACTTCGGGGAAGGGCAGGAAGTGTATGCTGCGGTTGTCCTCGGCGTGTAGCTCCTTGGGGATATGTGGGAGCAGTCGAAGGTAGATGTTGTCGGTGATGAAGGGGGTGAAGGGCGCGAGACCCCGGCAGAGAGTGTAGAGGACTTCGAACAGAGTGTTCAGGGCATGCTTAGTATCCTCCATACCGTACTCGCCCTTTAACCGCCGACGGTTGAATCGGATGTACCAGTTCGTTGTGTTGTCGATGAGCTCCAGTAGTCGCGGAACCACTGTGTACAGTCTGTACGCAGCCATCTCGGCGTTGACAAACTTGAGCAATGACTGGCACGATGCCAGGATCCATCGATCCAGAATGTTCTTGTTGGTCTTTCCGGCTGCGGGGTCAAATACGAAGTGTAAGTCAGCGACCTTCTTCAGCAGAGTCGCCTGCTGTTCGAAGAACTGGTAGCTGTTCCAGAGTGGCAGAAGGACCTTTGACACAATCTCCTTGACACCAGCCTCCTTGAAGCGAAGAGTTTCAGCGCGCACTACCGGAGAGTTGATGAGATACAGCCGGAGGGCATCTGAACCATAGCTGTTCATGACGAGGGATGGATCTGGGTAGTTCTTGAGACGCTTGGACATCTTCTTGCCATCTTCCGCGAGCACGATACCATTGACAACACAGTTCTTAAAGGGCAGCTTGCCGAACAGATGTGTTCCGAGAACGGTCAATGTGTAGAACCAGCCACGAGTCTGGTCGAGACCCTCTGCGATGAAGTCACCGGGGAACGACTTCTCAAACTGCTCAACATTCTCGAAGGGGTAATGTGCGCTGGCGTAAGGCATGGATCCAGATTCGAACCAGCAGTCGAAAACCTCAGGCGTTCTCCGCAGCACACCCTTGCCCTGTTGGCTGGGAATTGTGATCTCGTCAATCTTGTCTCGGTGGATGTCGGTTAGCTCGCCCTCGTACCCGCTCAGCTTCTTCAGCTCCTCCACGCTGCCAACGCAGACCATCTCTTTACCATCGTCGCTGACCCAGAGCGGAAGTGGAGTACCCCAGAAGCGGTTTCTCGATACAGCCCAATCAGGTGAGTTGGTGATCCAGTTGGCAAAGCGCTTCTCCTTGACGAATGACGGGACCCAGTGTGAGCCTGCAATGTTCTCGAGCATTTGCGGCACGATGTCCTGGATCTTGATGAAGTATGAGGGCACAGTCCGGTAGATGAGAGGGGTGTCTGATCGCCAGCAGAAGGGGTAGCTATGGGTCAGTTGTGAGTCGACAATCATGCGTCCAGTGTTTTTCAAGTGCTTGATGATGGCCTTGTCGGCAGCCTTGACATGCTGTCCCTCGAAGTCCTTGACCACGGAAGTATAGCACCCGGCGTCGTCGACGGGATTTGGTGGTGGACGTGTGTCGCTGATGACGCCAGCTGCGAGTGCTACTCGGTAATCGTCCTCTCCGTACGCGGGTGCTTGGTGAACGATTCCAACACCACTGTCGGCTGTCACGTAGGTGTCGTTCAAGACCTTGAAGCCGTGGTCCTTGAACTCGTCGTATAGGTAGTTGAATAGCGGCTCGTACTTCCAGCCCAACAGGTCCTTGCCCTTGAGCTTCTCGACAACCTTGTATTTGGCCTTCTTGGGGTCCTTGTATAGTGTTCGCAGGAGCGCTTCGAGCAGGATGTAGTGCTTGCCAGTGGCTTCGTCGAGGATCTTGACGTACTCAAAGTCGGGGTGCGCACAGAGGCCCGTGTTCATGGGAAGTGTCCATGGTGTTGTTGTCCTGTCAATGTTAGTCGTGCCCTCGTTCGGTATTGGGCGTAGACTCACCATGCGAGCAAAAGCGTCTTGGGATCCTCTACAAGCGGGAATGATACAACCACGGCCGGGTCCTGGACATCCTTGTAGTTTTGCGACGCCTCGAAATTGCTAAGAGGCGTGGCGAGTGCTGTGCTATAAGGCATGACCTTGAAGCCACGGTACACGGCGCCCTTGTCGAACAAGCGCTTGAAGACCCACCACTCAGTCTCCATGAAGCTCGTGTCCATGGTCTTGTAGTCATTGTCGAAGTCGATCCAGCGTCCCAGGCGGTCAATGGTCGTCCTCCACTCGCCCGCGTATCGCATGACAATGGCTCTGCACTTCTCGTTGTACTTGGCAATACCGAGCGTCCGTACGGCGTCGCGACCAGACATGCCCAATTCCTTGTCAATCTCATACTCGATGGGCACGCCGTGGGTGTCCCAGCCAAATCGTCGCTCGACATATCGTCCCTTCATGGACCAGTAGCGGGGGATAATGTCCTTGATGGTCGAGGCAAGAAGATGACCATAATGGGGCAGGCCAGTTGCGAAAGGCGGTCCATCGTAGAAAGTGTAGGGCTGCTTTCCTTTGGACTGTGCGATTAGGTGTTAGCATTGGTGTAGAGAAAAGTGATGCTGCGTCACACTGCCTATGCGCCCGCGTGCCTCTCATTTTGGTGTTGCAGGAACAGAACATACCAGCTCGACTTGTCGCTGGAAGGCGTCAATTTCCTTCCAGCGCGCGAGGATGCGCTCCTCCTCCTTGGGGAAGTCGATAGACATGGCGGGGTTGAGTGCTGTCTTGGAGTTGTAGCCGTCGATGGCGGGCATGTATTTTTGGTGTTTGACTCCCCGCAATCCTCGCATGACTCAAACTATCGATAACAGAGCCTCATCTCCCCAGCCTTCATCTGCAACGACATCCACATTCACATCCACCAATGCTGCAAATGTCCACATGTTCGAGTCGCGTGTCTATCGAAGCAACGCAAAAAGATGCTTGTGGACCAGATGAGCCTATCACCACCACCGGGTATGCGACGTCGCGACAAACACGCGTCACTACCGCGTCGCGACACTTGGGCTGATCGCACTAGGCGCGTGTTGAATCCTGGTAAAACTAGGACCTTGTAGATTCGCCGTAGAGCTTTGCTGTCATTGCAGAAGCCCAGGTACGTAAAGGTAGTCGATATTATCCGCCGGTAAGCCTCGCTTTGTGAGGAAGGCGCGTGCCTGGCTCCTTCCCGCTTTCCTTTTTTCTTCACAACTTCGTCGCGTCGACGAGCCATCTGCATGTCGGTATGAACTTCTCTGGTCTATTATGGATACTCCTCCATGTAGTTGTCGCGTATCCTGATAGCGACAACGACATTACTGTGCCATCTGTCGTTCAAGCAGGGACCCCCTTCAACGCCACCCTTACCTCAGACTTCAGAGCCAGCCAAAAACCATATTATGCATATGCGCTTCGTGTTTACCTAGCGTCTTCTGTTCAAGAGCAGCAATGGATCCAGGAGTACGACTCCAATCTGCGACCTCTCGCACCTCTATGCAGCTCATGCCGTCCATCAACACCATCAGGCAGCCTCCATCCTTTCCATTGGCCGCAATACGAAACGTGCGATCGCATAATATGATTCTGCTTGCAGACATATTACCCCAACTCGCACCCGTCCCGTCGGAATCACATACGCTAAGGCTGCAGCCAATCGCCTCGACCATCACATCAAAGCTAAGCGCTGTCCATGTACTCGCAGATCACCATCATGCGAGAATGCATACTGTATAACAGAGCTCTTGTGCAGTCTCGCAACGAAAGTTCACCTTGCTCCATCCCGGCCTTTCTTCATCAAGATGCACTTCTCCACCCTCTTCCTCGCCATCTTTGCAACCATAACATCCGCACAAGATTTCTGCACCACCGACAACGCCAACCCCGGCTACTGCCAACTCCTCTCCTTCACCGATCGTACCCTGAATACCACCTCCCCTCCCTCATCCTCAGACTGCCAAGAAGCATGTCGCGGCGTCCTCGGTGAAGCCGGTGACTGGAGCGTGGATTTCACCGGCATTTCCCCCATTTCCCATTCCCCTCAATCCAATCCTAACAAACCCAGGCAAACCGCCAGGCTATATCCAGAACATGGTCGGCTCGCCGTGTGGCTTCAGAATGGGGCGTGCGCCGGGCCAACCGCTGGAATATGCGTTTTTGATAAGTAATCAGGACATTGTAGGGATTATGGGGGAGGCTGTGAGGAGGTTTGCGGGTGCGCATGGCGGAGAGGTAGCGGCGGAGGGGCGCGTGAGATGTGGAGATAAAGAGGGAACGTGGTACGTGAATTGAGGGGAGGGTGGAGAATTAGATTGATTGTCTGGGTGGATTGTTATACGTATAAAAAGTGCGTCTTTCGGACGAATTTCCAGCGACTTCTGGGTGATCAGAGACAGAGACAAAGTGCAAATCAACACAACAGAAGGAAGGGAGTATCTTGTGTGTCAACTCAAACCGAACAATACCAAGCATGAGGAATTCATCATATTCATACGAGACTACACGGTACGCATAACTTTTATCGTGAAAGCACCAACATCAGCGCCAGACAGCCATCCATCTCCAACAACCCCCCTCATCCCACCGTCTTCTCTACTCCCCTCACGCCTCCTTCCCACCCAATCCCCCCCACATCTCACTCTCCCCCTCCAACCACTCCATAATCTCCAGCAGATTCTGCATATGCTTCTCTGCATACTTTTCGTCGCGCGCACTCCATCCCCGCCTCATAAGAATAAGCTCAACGCACAGCACATTCCTCATCGCCGCATCAATAGCTTCAGGCAGCGCTGTGTTGGCACTGGTGATGAGGCTATCGGGGACCAGAGCGCGGGCGATGATGCGCGAGATGCGCGGCTCGAAGGTGTCGAGCAAGGTGCCGTTGGGGAAGCGGTGGAGTGCGGCTTTGCAGGAGTAGGGTGTGTCGACCGGTGGGGTTGGGGACGGGGGCGCGGGGGCAGTGGCGCCATGTGCTCTGGATGTGTTGGCGAGAGTGAAATTGAGGGCGGAACCGGCGATGTAGAGGGCTGCAAGTAGCAAGATGAGAATCTTGTGCAGAGTGCGGCTGATGGGAGGCTGGGGAGTGTTTCGAGCCATTATGTTGCGTGGTGGGAATTGGGGTTGTGTGATGGGAGATGGGAGATGTGGTTTAGGAGAATTGAGAAGCGGGGAGTGAGGGGCGTCAAATAGACGGGAGAAGATGCGGAGAAGCTTCTGGCTGCTCAGTCGTGTCTGAGGTTGTTTGCTTGCACTGATCCATTGCGTGGCTATACTGAGACATTTGTGCCAACTTCGGACTGAGCAACTAATTTGCTTCTGGCGAGCTGCAGTTCGGTTGGAGATTGCGGACAAGTATAGGCAGTCTTGATAAATCGATATTCACGACGGCTTTTTTGTCATTAGTGCATTCATTGTTGCTAACTTCGTCACTGTTTCTGGGTAAGTAGTGATATATACAAAATCCCAGAGGTGGTAGAAAAAAACGGATTGTAGTAGCGCTTCTAACGACCAGTGCTACTGCTTATACAAGCAGTAAGTACCCCATTGTAGACAGACATGTCCGTAACTATGGGTATCGATCGTTTGAGAGACGATCTGCTTATCCCCACCACGAACTTCCATGTGCTCTCCACAACACCTCGCCTTCCATCCCCCACTCCTACATAGAACCTAAAAGCAACTGCACAGTATGCCACTGCATCTCCGCACCACTCTCAGCCCGCTCCACCAGCCCAAAAAGCTTGCACACATGCCCCCCCCACATCAAACTTCTCGTCGCCCTCCCTAAGCTCGACCTCGCATATACTATCAATCGCCTTGTCAATAGTCTCCGGAACTCCACTTCCCATAGGCAACAATACCCTGCGGTCGACTTCGTGCTGTATGGACCGCTTGTTGAATAGAACGGCGTCTGGGTCTAACGGTGCCTTGACGGGGCCGCACAGGTTCAAGCTGCGCTCGAGCACATGGGTGATGCGCAACAACAAATCATGTAGGGTTTTTGAATGGCTGGAGGGCGTGTGAGTGGCTTTGTAGGTGACGACGTGGTGGTGTGCTGGCGGGGTGGGGGGCAATGGACGCAGTGGAGTCGCAGTGGTTAGGCGCTTAATAACTCCGAGCAGAATGGGTATGCAGACTGCTACGCTGATGATGACTTTCTGCCAAGTTTTTGACATCGTCTTGCGTGGTGTAAGTTTGTTTGGTTGCGTGATTCGAGTTGTGGGTTGCGAGGTTGTACGTTGTGGATTTTAAGCTACGGGCTGTGAGTTAGAAGAAAGAAAACAGACAGACTACGGGGATTATGTGTTGAGGAGAGGGACTAGAGAAACTTTCTTGCTGCTCACCAAAATCGGTGAATCGAATATCTATGCTGAAATGGGTCATGGAATGTAACATTATGTGTAAAGAGAGTTCGTCTGAGTGTTAGTGAAATCACTTTCTTTGAGGTGATTGTTTCGCGTTATGTAATCGATGAAGTCGAGTCTTTTGACTTATGTTTTCTTGGTGTAGTCTGCTTGGTCAGTGTACTTCGAATTATCAATGTCACTACTCTCCTAGTTATTCCATTGAGATAGACGACTTTGTGTCGCCTAGTTGTAGTCTTGGTGGATCATGTAGGTGGTACTGTGAAGATTTTTTCTGTGCCTTTATCAAAGTTTGTGTCGCTCGTGCGATTGGCAAACTAGATGTCATGAAAATTTTTGAGTGCACTGAATTGATGCTCGATAAGCAATCATTCAGAACACATCTAATCATGAGTGAAGAGTGATGTAACAAGAAAATTGAATGACAAGAACATCATTAGTTCCATGCGATACATACGACATGTATCATGAATGGTTGTATATCAGTGTAGAAACTGCGTCTTCCGACTCCTACCTCATATTAGCCTACTCCTCGCGCTTCTTCTTCACGACACCTTTCTCAGCTTGCTTCATATACTTGAAAAGATCCAGCATCGTGTTCTTGATGCGCAACTCATCGCCTTTCTCACGATTCTTGCGCTCAATCTCATCGTTCACATACTGTATCATAATATGAACCAAATTAATAGCATCCGCCACGTCTGCCCCCATTCGTAGCGTGCCATCTTACTCAGCTTTCTGTATGCTACGACTACCTGTGGCCTCGTACTGCAGTCTGGCGTCATTTTGCAGTATCCTATTTGAACGTTTGGTATTCGAACTATGCTTCATATTCTCAGGCACTCGGCTACTGTTAATGCCTCGTTCGATGCGCGGTGCAAACGTATCTATCATTGCCAAGTGGATTCTCATGTTAAGGTGGGTGTCGTTATGGGCTTTGTACGCGACATCGTAGTCGTAGGTAGGCAAGAGGGAAGTATGAGTGAATGCGAACTTAGTAGCTGTGAGCAGCACGAAAATGCAGACAGTAAAGTTAATGGTCTTCTGCCAAATGCTAGTCTGTGTAGTGTTTGGAGTGATCCTGTTGTGTGATTCGAGTTGTGAGGTAAGGGGAGAGTGCAATAGCAGGGATTAAATGACCATGACACGAATCGGATAACTTTCTCGCCGCCTAAACTGGTCGGTAAGTTGTTGTTTATCTACGCTAAAATGTGTCGCGCTCGTTCCATGAGCGTCTACAGTACGAAACATTATGACGTGACAATAATCTGCATGATACCTAGATGAGTGAATTGTGTCGGAACCTTAAGCCCAGTAACTTTTTCACTTTTAGTGATGAGAAGCCTCTTGATACGTGCTGTAATTGATCAGAATGGCCTCGTTCACAGACAATAGAGAGCGTATAAGTTGCTGTCTCTAACGGCTTTGTCATGGTGTGTTGTACCTTTTCATTGTGGCTGTTTTCGTTCTTATTCCTGACTACATAGTCATGCAAACGACTTTGAGATAGAATCGTGAAACTTAGAAAGAGGATACTATTTCATGCAATAAGAATTTAAACAAAGTTGGTATATTATTTGCAACAAAACTTTTTCAATTATTGGATCTAATTACTTTTATACAATAAGTTGTAAACTTCATGTAATACTCCTCTCTATATTTCTCTATTATCTTCGCTCTCTCGGCTAGGCTCTTAGCGCTGCGCACTCTGTGCTAGTTTAGGAGATTAGGTAGTGTATTGAAGGGATATATATATAGTCCCATCGCGGTTTCGACAAAATTAATAGCTGCGAGCAATATAGCCGTGAAAGCAATATACTTAGCAGCCTCTACCTAAATGTTAGGTAGAGAAGTAGATCGAGAAGTAAGTCGAGGAGTAGGTCGAGAAGCAGGCTGAGAAATAAGCCGAAAAGTAAGTTGAGAAGTAGGTCGAGAATTAGATCGAGCGGTTTCCGGCGCTATTGTGTTGTGTAATGTGGTGCTGTGCTATTAGCTTCCTTTGGTGAAATTATTCGTGTTATGGTTTATAAGGCTTAGAAGGGTAGGGTACTAGGAGTTAAGTAGTAAAGGCACGATTTAGAGAACCTTGTGCTGCTTAATAAGGCTAGTAAGTCCTTCTTTATCTAGTGGTTTTCGATACTTCTTTGTAGGACACCTTTGTATTTTAGATGCATTTATTGTTCGGAGCTGAAACGTAGATATCTAATGCCTTAAGTTTACGAGGGTATGCTATATTATAAGCCATATTGCATAGTGCGCGAAAGAAATAATTAAATAACATATGTTTGTATATAACGTATTCTACTACTAAGCTAGTTAACCTACTAAGCTAGTTAAAAAAGCTTAGTATAACGAACTTTAGTTATATATCTTTAATTTTATTGCTATCTATAAGGGAGCCTATATCTGTTATACTTATATCTAATTTAGAAGATACTTCTATATTCTTTTTATACGTTTGCGTATTATACTTAGTTCTACTATAGTTTCTATAGCGCTATATAGCTAATTAAGCTCTTTCTTAATTACCTCTACTATAACTCTTTTTTAATCTCTTAGCAGCTATAGGCGCCTCTATAGCTACCTGCAACGCTGCTTTACTATACTCTATTATGCTACCTTGCTAGATCTGCTTGCATTTTTATAATTTTCTCTTAGTTATCTCTACTAATTGCTTTTTAAGCTCTTTATTATAAGCTTTAAAAAGAGTAGCTTAGTATAGTATCTACTTAGCGCTTTTAATAAGCTATGCAAAGCTTCTACTAGCTCTAACTAGTTGTTACAATCTAGAATCAAACGACTAAAAACCCCGCCTTATAAACACTAAAGTTCTATAACTAAGTAATAAGACTAAGTTAGAACGCTAAGAACAGAATTACGTAAGAGTACTAGCAAGTACTAGCAGAACTAGAGAGGCTTAGTATACTAAGATATACTAGAACAACAGAATCTAACTAAGATATATAGTATATAGATAAAACGTAGAACTCTTATAGTTTAGTATCTTTAACTTTATATTATAAATTAACTTTATATCTTTTAAGTTACTAAACTTATTATTACTTCTTTTTAGAAAGTCCTAGCCTTTACTATCTTAAGTAATAACCTATTTATACTCTTTTTAGAAGTACCTTCTTACTATCTTAGTACTTATAACTCTACCTCTATATTCTATACTACCTTACTTATCTGCAAAAACTAACTTAAGCTTTTTAATACTAGCTATCTAATTATTAGCTACTTAAAAAGGTTTTAATACTTTAAAGACTCTTACAATAAGCAATATTACTATAGATATACCTAAGCTATCTTAGCTTAGAGAAGGACGCCTTAAGCTCTAACTTTCTAATATTTTCTATAGAGAACGTAGTAAGCTTAAGATATAGATTCTCTAGTTTAATAGACACTTTTATATAGACTAGACTATCAAAGATAACAATAAGATCGTTCTAGCTTCTACCTTTATAAAAGGCAACGCAGAAAAATAGATTCTTCTAATAATTTAACGCTATATAAATAAGAACGTTACTAACGCTAGCAATTAGGCTCTAATTAACGATTAGAACTTATTTAAAATTAAACTTTAATAAGTCTTCTTACTTCTTAAGAAATCTATTATTATAGAATAAAAGATACAAATACTCTAATAAACTAAGTCTGCTACTAACTATACTACGTTGTTCTAGCAGTATACTAAAGTTATCTAGTAAGATAAAACTGCACTCTAAAGAATATATAAATAAGGTCTTAAACCTAAGATCTGCAAGAAACTTATATAGAGCAGAGCTAACTATAATACTCTAAAAGACTTTATTAAAGATACTATCTAAGTAGATAATAACCTATATAAACTCGCGATTAAGAGATAATCTTATAACAGATCCTATTATAACTAAGAAGATAACTATTAGCTAAGGTATAATAGCAGACAGGCTTAACCTAACTAAGGATAATAATAATTCTAACTAAGAATCTCTAGAGTTTACAAAATATATAGTTATAAGAAAATGCATATTAATAACCTTAATAAAGGCAGACTTATAACTAAGACTTATTAATATAAGAAAACACAAGTCTACTCTACTAAGAATAAGGATTACAGAATAGAAACGCGTACTTATTATAACTATAGCAAACTAGGCTACCTATTGCGTAACTATTGCTCTAAGAACTAAGTAATACGCTAGCTTAATATATTAACTAACGCTAAGATATAGAACGTTAAAGAATAGTAAGTAATCTATTATAATACTATACAGACCCTCTAGAATAAGGTTTTAATTAATACTATATTCTAACTTAAAGAAGTTACTAAGGAAATCTAATAGTATAGATAAGAAATTCTATTAACACCTATAATTTAGGATAGTATTGCAAGTAAATACTTAGTTCCTAACTCTATAGCACTAATAGGCTATAGAACTTGCAGAGACAACGATCTACTATAAATATCTAGACTATACTTAGAACTAAAACTCTATAACTAACAAATTATGCAAAAAGCTCTTAACAAAGAAATTACTAAAGAAATAATTATTTGCAATAACACGCAAGAAGAAGGCTACTATATAACAGATAGGAAACTTAATCTTAAGTTCCTAAGCAGTTAAGCTTAATTACTAATACTATACTCTAGAATAAGAGTACTTACTATTTAGAATTACTAGAAGAAAGAGCTTAAGACAGATAATAAACTACTTTTAATAGAGAAACTAGCTATCTATACTCTACTAGACAGCCCTATAATAGAGAAGAACTCTACTAACTAGACTTAAGAGCACTATAAGAAGATAGTAGCTCTATAATAAGAACTGCAAGATAGATAGACTTAAGTATACTAGAATAATAGATAAGCATTAGTTATTACTAACAAACTGCTATACTAAGCAGACTAGGTAGACGAAGCTGAAGCAGAATACTAGTAATACTAGAAAATTAAATTCTTAGCTAGAAAGAGTATTAAATATATTAGGGACCTCTAGAATCTTCTATATAATATAATCTTCTAGACTATATGCATAGAAGACATCTATACTACGCATTAGCAAGAAAAACAAGAAGCAAGATACTTTCTAAAGAACGCAAAATACTATAAATATCTATAGTTTAACTGCCTAAGGCACGCCTATTTCTAGTACTTATAGGACAAATAAACCTATAAGTTATTCTACTTATATAGCAAAGAGTTTAAGATTACCTAGAATATACTTATTAATAGAAGCTGCATCTTCTTACTATAGCACTAATACTTATAAAAAGTATGCAAGAAATACTAAAAGGATAAGATTAACTATAGATACCTTAACTTAGGCACTAAAGAAATATATAGTAACTAAAGTAGTACTAAGTTAAAAAAACTTAAAGAAGAGAAGAATAAAACTAAGCCTTTTTTAAGACAACGCTTAGCTCTAGGCTTTAACCTAGAAGTTATAATACTACTAATTTAGAATAACTTATTAAACTTCTAGTAGTTATAAACAGAATACAGATACGCGCGTTATTAGATTTAGGAGTATAGAATAGCTATATCTTAAAAGAAGCTATAGAAAGAGTAGAACTCTGCCTATTCTAAAAAGATAAGCTATATTTGCTAACTATTGCGAATAGATAATAGATCTTAATAATCTAGCAAGTAACTATAATAATACTTTATATCTATAATTACTAATAGAATATTAACCTAGACGTTCTTAGCTTAGCTGCCTATAATATTATATTAGAACTTCTATAGTTACGCAAAAGCAACTCTTAGATAGATTAAGTTACCTAGAAACTTTTATTTATAGACTATACTAGCACTCTTAGTCTAAAGCCTATATATTAGCAGCGTTTAATAATAGATAAGAAGATAATTAATAACTTTGCTTCGAAACTAAGGTTCTTATAGAGAAGGCTTAATCTTAATATATAGGAAGAAGAATACTCTATATTAAAGGTCTTAGAGAAACGTATAACTTCTATAATACCTTCAGAATATAGAGAGTTTAAGAAACTATTTAAAGAAGAGCTAGGCATTAAAGCCTTACCTAAATATTAAACTTAGAACTATAAGATTAGACTTAAAGAAGGTAAGACGCTAGGTTTCTAACTAATTTATAAGATATTAAAGAAAGAACTTAATACGCTATAAGTATATATTAATATAATGCTTAAGAAAGAATTTATACAACGCAGCAAATTACTAGTAGAATTTCTAGTTCTTTTTATTCTAAAGAAAAATAGAAAGCTATAACTATATATTAACTACTAAAAGCTTAATAATATAACAATTAAGAACTAATACTTACTACTAAATATTAGAGAACTATAGGATTAATTAGCGCATACAGAGATCTTTACTGCATTAGATCTATAAGAAGCATATAATCTTATACGCATAAAGAAAGGCAAAGAATAGAAGACAGTATTTAGAATAAGATACAGATATTTTAAATACCTAGTTATGCCTTTTAGCCTTACTAACGCACCTGCTATATATTAAGAACTTATTAACAACGTATTAAGAGAATACTTAGACATATTCGTTATTGCGTACCTTAATAATATATTAATTTACTCTTAGAATAAGAAAGAGCACAAAGAATACGTACAAACAGTTCTATAGCTATTATAACAGCACGCTTTGCTAGTTAACTCTAACAAATGCAAATAGTATTAAGAGGAAGTTAAATTCCTAGAATATATAGTTAGCAAGAATAGAGTTAAAATAAGCCTAGATAAGATTAAAGTTATAAAAGATTAGCCTACTCTAACTATAGTTAAGGAAGTATAATTCTTCTTAGAATTTATTAACTTTAATTAGCAATTTATTTAAGACTTTTTATAGATTGCAATTCTGCTTATAGAACTTATAAAGAAAGAGATACTCTTTAATTAGATTATAAAACACAACGATGCCTTTAATAAGCTTAAGACAGCATATATTAAACTACTAGTTCTAGTACTATTCTGTAGTAGCAAAGCACTATAATTTAAAACAGATGCTTTAGATTTAGCTATAGAAATATATGCAAAATAAGAATAAGATAGGAAGTAGTATCTAATTACCTACTACTTAAGAAAGTTTACTAGCGCAGAAGAAAACTACGATATTTACGATAAAGAACTACTCGCTATAGTAGTTGCGCTAGAATACTAGAGAGTCTACGCAGAAAGCTGCTTAGACCTTATAATATTCTTAGACTATAAGAATTTAGTTACCTTTATAATAACTAAGACTCTAAACTAATAATAAGTTAGATAGTTAGAAACCCTAGAATAATATAAGTTTAAGATTATATATACTCTAGAAAAAGATAACAGCAGAGCAGATACTCTTAGCTAACGATTAGATATTGCAGAAACTAAAGAGATTATTAATTTAACAGTACTATAAGAGTATAATAATAGATTATTAGAACCTACGTAATACGTTAACAATCTTATAATGCAGATTAGAATTAATATTCTAGAAGAACTACAGAAATAGATTATTTAATAATACTACAACGACCTAGTATATAGTTACTCCGGTATATTAAGAATAATAGAACTAATTTAATAGAATTACTAGTTTAAGAATATAAAGGATAAAGTTACTTTATATATTAAGAAATATGCAGACTATTAATAGAATAAACACAGTATATACGCACTATACGGAGAAATGCAGCTAATAGAGCTCTCTAATAAGCCTTAGATAGATATCTCTATAGATTTTATAATAGGCTTACTCTTATTAAAGAACTCTGCTATAGAACTAGCCTATAACTTAATACTTATTATAGTAGATCGCTTTATAAAGTATATACTTATAGTATCTTTTTAATAAGACTATATAGCTATTTAGCTAGCATACGTACTTAAGAACTAACTTATCTAAGATTATAGTATACTAAAGATAATTATTAGCAATAGAGATAAGCTCTTTATATTAAACTATTAGGCTATACTTATAGCAGAAATTAGCATTTAATAAAAGCTATTAACAGCTTATTATTCTTAAACTAATAGATAGACAGAATAAATAAACTAAACTATAAAGACGTACCTAAAGATCTTTAGTAACACTAGTTAGATAAACTAGGTCTTACTATTACTAATAGCATAGATATTATATAATAATAAGCTTTCTAAAGCTATAAGCAAGACGCTGTACTTTGCAAACTATAGGAAATACTCTAATCTCTTTTAATAAATGTTACCTAGCCTAAAGGCTAAAGCTGCAATAAAGTTAGTAGAAGAAATAAAGAAAATCTACGAGGAAATAAGTACTAAACTTACCTACGCTTAGGTATAGAGTATCTTATATATTAATAAGAAAAGAAAAATAGTACCTTAGCTTAAAAAGAGAGATAAAGTATATTTATATATAAAAAATCTACGCACTAAATAACTAAGTAAAGAACTTAACTACGTTAAAGTTAAACTGTTTTTTATATTAAAACAGAATAGACCTATAATATATATACTTAAGCTACTACTAGATGCAAAAATCTACTTAAGGTTCTATATAAACTTATTAGAACTAGCTAACTTAAAA
>Ga0265780_10000778_pt1 | contig 47785 bp, 32 predicted proteins | sample P1T30metagenome_FD_192432 | JGI IMG/M metagenome (GOLD analysis project Ga0265780, IMG submission 192432) | Plant litter microbial communities from East Loma Ridge, Irvine, California - P1 T30 | ecosystem: Environmental > Terrestrial > Plant litter > Unclassified | place: USA: California... | reverse complement strand
GTTTCCTGTCATTCAGATTTATGATTTTAGATTTTAGATTTCAGAGTGAAAAACTAAAAAAATTCAGAAGGCAAAATTACGCTATTTACTTGTGAACAGCGTAATTTTGCCTTCTAAAATTAAAAATCTAAACTGAATTTAAAAATCTTACCAGTTGATTTCTGCCAAAATATCGTTCTCTTTGACTTTTCCTAATTGAATTGTTTTTAAAATTTTAGTGGTTTTTCCAGCTTTAGTCGTATAAATTTCAACCATCACCGTCGCCGGACCGTTTTCTGTTAATTCGCTTTCGCCAAAATAATTTGTCTTGATTTGGTACTTTCCTTTCACCGCATTTCGAATCAAATATTGTTCTGGTCCGTAACCTTGTGTGAAATCTTTTGAAAATCGCGCGCCGGCTTCCGTATCGCGATGGCCATAATAACATTCTTCATTTGTTGGTTCGATAATATGCAAATCTAAATCGACATCCGTCAAGTTCCAATTCATAATAATTCTGATGTCAACTGGCATTTTTTCGTAATATTTCTTGTCTAATTTACCAGAATCTAATCTTTTATTTTCAGCCATCAATCGGTTGATATCCATCAAAATAATATCTTCCACACCTTCATATTGACCGCTCATTTCGCCATAATAATTTACTTCTAAGGCTTTAATTAATTGGTCAAAAGCTTCTTGACTTTTTCCTGAATCTTCCAATGCTAAAGCATAATCTCTTAAACTTTGTGGTTCGTGAGCGCGCCATTTTGCGACTTGTTTCGCCGTAAATAACGCGTCTTCAAAAGCTTCCCATTGGCGTAAAGTGTAAGTTAAAGTTTTATACAATTGGTGGTTTTCTAATCCCAAATCTGCGATGTTACTCAACACTTGTAATGCTTTTTTCACATCGCCCTGATTGTAGAAAAAATGGGCTACATCAAAATAAAAACTCGGATTTCTTTCTTGAGATTTTCTCAATTCCAGATACAAATCATATTGTTTTTCCTTTGGAACCGAAGCCAACGATTTCAAATACAATCTATCTGGATTCCAAGATTTTTCTTGATTTTGGGCGATAATTTCATTGTAAGTTCCTGATTTTGTCTTCACCACAATCACTCCGTTTTCGCCTTGATTTCCATAAATTGCTGTCGCAGAAGCACCTTTCAACACATCTACCGAGGCGATTTCTTCCTCTCCTATTTCATCAAGATTTCCATCGAAGAAAGCGCCATCAACAACCATCAGAGGTTTGTTAGATGCTGCCACACTCGCCATACTTCTAGTCGCAATCACATCATTATTTGGCGTTTGTTGCACTTCAACTCCTGAAACTTTTCCTGAAAGCATAACAGAAATATCTTTCATTAACGCTTGTGAAATTTCTTCTGAAGAAATAGCTTGAGTTGCATATGAGATTGATTTTTGAGCTTGAGGTTCATAATCTTTTAACGACTCTCCATCAGCACTTTCTTCCAAACTTTCAACCTCCTTGCTTTCTCTTTTAACTCCGTAAGCCATCACAACAACCTCATCCAAATTTGACGATTCTTCCTCCAACTCCACATTGACCTCGTTCTTCCAACCAACATTTACCGATTTTGACTTAAAACCAACATAATTAAAGTTTAAAACACTATTTTCTGATGCCTTAATGGTATATTTCCCATCAATATCAGTTTGCGCGCCTTCATTGCCCGAAACCACTTGAACACCAGGCAATGGCTCGCCATTCTCGTTGACAACACCCGAAATAAATCCTTGTTGTGTGTTTGAATTTCTTCTTGAATTTACTCCAGAATTTGTGGCTGTTGTGTTCGGTCTATTCCCTCTTTTAGGTTTTGGCGTTGGTTCCAATTTTGGCTTCACATATTTTATATCTTTTTTCCACCAAGAATTTAGTTCTTCAAAATAACTTTCCACATTTTGCCAATTGCTTTTTTGCTCCGCCAATCGGCTTTCTTGTTCTTGTTTTTTGATTCGGTCAAATTCGGCACGCAATTCCGTTGGAGGAACAATATCATACGCAATATAATCTCGGATATTTTCCAAAACTATCAGCGAAGTATTCTTGGTGATAATTCCGTATTTCTTGCCTAAAAGTTCAATTTCTTCGGAGTTTTTAGCATATTGCAAATCAAGATTGGCGATTTTTTTCTGCGCCCAAAGTTTCTCAATATTCACATCTTCGGTCTTTTGGACGGAAGCATCCAAAGTAATTTTTCTTTCTAAAATCGCTCCGTTTTCATAACCAAATAACAGCGTAATTTCATTCTTCGGATTCAAAGAAATTCCCGAAAAAGAAAAGCTTCCAGAAACCGAACTTCCTGTCATTGGATACAAATCTGTAACCGTATAATTTTCTTTTATTCCAAGAAATTTCAAGTTCTTATTGGTCAATTTATCCAAAGCATTTTCCAAATTCAATTGATTCAAATTGATGAAATTTCCGCCAGTTTGCATTGAAGAAAAATTCAAAAAAGCGAAATCTGCCGAAACCGAAGACGTAATAGTATAAACCGATTTTTTAGTGTGAGGTAAATTATTTTCGCTCAACGAAGATAATCCGTCAGAAAAAAGCAAGTATTCATCGTGGTTCGGAAGGTTTATTTGTGAAAAACGCGTTCCGCCGTCATACTTTGTATTTTGCAAAACGGTTTTTAATTCGTCCCAATTTCCGTTAGAAATCACAAATTCTTTTTGCTTTTCAAAAGTGTAATTTAAAAAGTACAAAGTGACTTTTGTGTTTTTTATTTTTTGGAAATAAGCGTCCAATAAATTCAATTCTTTTCTCAAATCGCGTGTTTTGGTACTCAGTGAGTTGTCCCAAATCAATCCGATAGAAACTGGATTTCTCTTTGCAATTTTATTTCCTTCGATAAATGTATTTCCATAAAAATAATGCTGTCCGCCTACATTTTGCATTAAAACGCTCGGCACATTTTCCTGAATCGGAATTTTAAAAAGCAATTGTTCTGACGGCTGATAATTTTCTTTTTTAACAGAAGCTTGAAACGATTGGTTCCATTTTGAAAACGAAATTTCATCCACAGCATTCTCAATGATTGGAGGCGTATTTGTTCCTAAAACCGAAACATTTATTTCAAATTTATCTAGTTTCTTCGGATAACGGCTCACCAATTGATACGACAGATTATTTTTATCAAAGGCAGAAAGTTCTTCTTCATAACCAATAATCACGATGCGTTCGCCATTTGGCATCAACGGATAAATTCTAGTTCTAAAGTTATTTCCGTCCACTTTTTCCAATAATCCTGGGTCAACCCTTCGGTGTTCAATCGCCTCAAAAACCTGTTTCCCTTTGTTCTTATTTACCGTAACCGCTTCGCGCATTTTGCCGTTGATATCAATCGCATATCTTGAAACCGAAACATTTTCTGGCAACGGAAAAATCAATTCCGCTTCCATCTGACGGTTGCCCGAATTGAAAAAGTGCATTTCTGCGGTTGTGTAAGCAATGTTTCCAACGACTTTCACGTTGACCAATAATTGGCTCATTCTCACTTTTTCAGCACCTTCGCCCTTGACCGTAAATTCCGGACTTTGAGCAAAAGTTTTAACTCCTAAAAACAATAATACATAAAATAAAAATTTCAAATTCAATTGAAATTTCCTGGCTTCTAATGGATTGATTCTTGATTTCATAACGCGAAAGTTAAGGTTGTATATTGATATAGAGCACAAAAACCTACAAAAGGTTGGGACGACTTTAATTTTTTTTCAAAAAAAAGCCTGCAAGTTGAATTGCAGGCTTTTTGATAATTGTTTTTATGCGTATCACATTAACACGCATTTTGTCATTCCGACGAAGGAGGAATCGCCACAACTTGAGCAAACAACGAAGATTCCTCCTTCGTCGGAATGACAAGTTTAGTTTATGTACTTTGTCTAAATTGATTGGCTAACTAGTTTTACTGATTCAAAACTTTCTCTTGATGACTGATACTTTCTTGGTGAATTGCTTTGAAAATTCTCAAAATAAATTCTTCGCTTAAGCCTTTTTCTTCGCCTTCGAGAATCATTTTTCCCAAGATTTCATTCCATCTTTTATTTTGCAAAACCGCTACGTTTTTCTCTTTTTTCAACGCTCCGATTTTATCAGCAACCAACATTCTTTTGCCTAAAACCTCCAACAATTTCGCATCATATTCGTCAATATCCACACGAAGACGGCTCAAACTCTGGTTGTAATCAGAACCTTCTTCAGTTTCTTTTCTGACTTTCAAATCCTCAAAAATCTGTTTTAATTTCGTTGGAGTTACTTGCTGAGGCGAGTCACTCCACGCATTATCTGGGTCGATGTGGGTTTCGATAATCAGTCCGTCGTAGTTCAAATCAAGCGCTTGTTGCGAAACTTCCTGAATCATATCGCGCTTTCCGGTAATGTGCGAAGGGTCGCAAATCAAAGGCAAATCTGGAAAACGGTTCTGCAATTCAATTGCCAATTGCCATTCTGGAATATTTCTGTATTTTGTTTTTTCGTAAGTAGAAAAACCTCTGTGAATCACGCCTAATTTCTTGATTCCGGCATTATACAAACGTTCCACACCGCCAAGCCATAAAGCCAAATCAGGATTTACCGGATTTTTTACCAAGACGATTTTGTCTGTGTTTTTCAAAGCATCTGCGATTTCTTGAACCGCAAACGGATTTACGGTCGTTCTTGCGCCAATCCACAACACGTCGATGTCGTGTTCCAAAGCCAATTTCACGTGATTCGCGTTCGCTATTTCAGTCGCCATCAGCAATCCTGTTTCGGCTTTTGCTTTTTGCAACCATTTTAATCCGATAGCGCCAACGCCTTCAAAACCACCCGGACGCGTTCGCGGTTTCCAAATTCCCGCGCGGTAAATGCTGACGTCAGAATTTTTCAATTCGTGTGCGATTTTCAGCACTTGTTCTTCGGTTTCAGCACTGCAAGGTCCTGCAATTACTAGCGGATGTGATAAATTGAAATCATCTAACCACGTTCTTAATTGTTTTGAATTTTCCATTTTTATTTTTGGTATTTCTTTGGCTTTCCAAAGTTAGTTATTATTTCGTTTTTAGTTTTTAATCTGCGAATCTGCGGTGTATTTTAACGCAAAGTCAGCAAAGTTTTTTCGCAAAGATTTGAAAGCTTACAGCCTAAAGCTTATCGCTTAAAGCCTTAAAATTGCTTCTCTGATTTTTTCCTCTTTAATACATAGTGAAAATCTGATGTAACCTTCGCCATTGCTTCCGAAAATCGTTCCTGGCGTGATGAAGATGTTTTTTTCTATCAAAATATTATCTATAAATTCTTCGGAAGATTTGATTCTCGCTGGTAATTTTGCCCACACGAACATTCCTACGGAGTTTTTATCGAACGTGCAATTCAGTTTTTCGGCCAATTCAAAAATCAGATTTCTTCGCTTTGCATAAATTTCGCTTTGCGCATCAAACCAATCCTTCCCACATTTTAAAGCTTCAATAGCACCTTTTTGGATTCCGTAAAACATCCCGCTGTCCATATTGCTTTTTATCTTTAAGATGGCATCGATAAATTCAGATTTCCCAGAAACCATCCCGATTCGCCACCCTGACATATTAAAAGTTTTGCTCAACGAATTTAATTCCAAAGCGATATCTCTTGCGCCTTCTACTTGAAAAATCGACATCGGATTGTCATTCAACACAAAACTATACGGATTGTCATTGACCAAAACGACTTGGTGTTTCCTTGCGAAAGCAATTAATTTTTGGAATAACTCCAAATTCCCATTCGCTCCCGTTGGCATATTTGGATAATTAATCCACATCAATTTTACTTTTGACAAATCTTGTTTTTCGAGCAATTCCAAATTCGGTTGCCAATTATTTTCTTCCAATAAATCATAGAAAATTGATTTTGCTCCAACCAAATTCGTCACCGAAGAATATGTAGGATAACCCGGATTCGGTATTAAAACTTCATCGCCTTCGTTTAAAAATGCCAAAGAAATGTGCATAATTCCTTCCTTCGAACCCATTAAAGGCAAAATTTCTGAATTAATATCTAACGAAACATTGAATTGAGTTTTATAGAAATTGGCGATGCCACTTCGCAATTCTGGCAACCCTTGATAACTTTGATATTCGTGCGCTTTATCATCGTCCATCGCATTTTTCATCGCTTCGATTGCGGTTTTCGGCGGTGCCAAATCTGGACTTCCAATTCCCATATTAATAACCGACTTTCCTTCGGAAATCATCTGGCGCACTTCACGTAGTTTTCTTGAAAAGTAATATTCTTCCACCGTATTCAAACGATTTGCGAATCCTTTCCCTGAAATTACATCGGTATTTAAAATTGTATCGCTCATAATCTTAGCTTTTTCTTCCATTTTTATATTCGCCCAAAACCTTGAAATGCGTGGTCATTAACTCCAAAATCGATTTTGCTTTTTCATAGTGTTTGTACTTTTCAAAAACCACATCCACAAAAAAAGAATACTGAAACGGACTCTCAATTATCGGCATCGACTGGATTTTCGTCAGGTTCAATTTGCAGTTGTTCATTACGTTTAAAATCGTCGCCAAACTTCCGGGCGTGTCGTCTAATTCAAATTTAATCGACGCTTTGTTAATTTCTTCTTTTGGCAACACTTTATTCTGCGTTTTTAAAATCACGAAGCGCGTTTTGTTGCTTTTTATCGTATGAATTCCGGATGCCAAAATATCCAAACCAAACATTTCTGCTGCAATGGGGCTGGCAACTGCTGCGATATTTTTCAATTGGTTTTCTTGAATTCTTTGCGCTGTTTCTGCCGTGTCACCACTTTCCACCAATTTGATATGCGGATAACTTTTAAAGAATTCGCCACATTGCAAAAGCGCGATTGGATGCGAATGAACTTCCTTAATATCCTCGATTTTCTGCCCTGGCAAAACCATTAAATTCATGTGAATATCTAAATAATATTCGCCGATGATATGCAAATTGTTTCTGTCGATCAACGCATAATTTGGAATAATCGAACCCGCGATAGAATTCTCCAAAGCCATTACCGCTTTCTGCGTCTTGTTTCCCACAAGGCTTTGAACCAAAGAATCAAACGACATACATTCGTCTAATTCCAAGCTTTCGCTAAAATATTCGCTGGCAACTTGGTGATGAAACGAACCTTTGATTCCTTGAATTGCAATTTTTGTTTCCATACATTTTGGGCAAAAAAAAATCCCGACTCACATCGGGATTTTTATATTGATTTTATAAATAATTTCTATTTAGATAACAACACGACAATCCCGTTTCTGTTTCCAGAAATAAAAAGAATTGCTAAAATAAAAACGGTTGCTTTGCATTTTTTGTTTTGTTATTTGGCTAATGTAGAAAATTTTGTTTTAGGTTTTACAAATGATTTGAAAATTTTAGAAAATATTTAGACTGCAACGTTTAAGAAAACGTTTTAATTTTTCATCATATACAATTCATAACTCCTTTTTATTACTTTTGTTCAAAATCACTACTTATGTCAATCGAAGTTACATCAATTTCAAAAAATTACGGAGACCAAAAAGCTTTGAATAACATTTCTTTTTCGATTAAAAAGGGCGAAATTGTTGGTTTTTTAGGTCCGAATGGTGCTGGAAAATCGACACTGATGAAAATCCTTACGACTTTTATTACGGCCGATTCTGGAAAAGCTTCTGTGAATGGTTTTGATGTTTCGACTTCTCAAAAAGACGTGCAGAAATCGGTTGGTTATTTGCCAGAACACAATCCGTTATATTTGGATTTATACGTTCGTGAATATTTGGCGTTCAATGCTGATGTTTATAAAGTGGCAAAATCTCGAATTGAGGAAGTCATTCAAATGACAGGTTTAACGCCTGAAAGCCATAAAAAAATTGGGCAATTATCGAAAGGTTATCGCCAGAGAGTTGGATTAGCAACGGCTTTGCTTCACAATCCGGATGTTTTGATTTTAGATGAGCCGACAACTGGTTTGGACCCAAATCAATTGGTTGAAATTCGGGAATTGATTAAAAATATCGGGAAAGACAAAACGGTTTTTCTTTCCACGCACATCATGCAGGAAGTGGAAGCAATTTGCGACCGCGTGATTATCATCAACCAAGGAAAATTGGTTACGGATAAGAAAATCAGCAACTTGAAGAACGAAAATGAGCAGATTATCGAAGTGGAATTTGATTATAAAGTGGAAGAACAACTGCTGAAATCCATTCCGAATTTGACTTCGCTTGTGAATACGCACGACATGATTTGGGAATTGACTTTTTCGACTTCAAAAGATATGCGTCCGGCGATTTTTGATTTCGCCCACGATAACGGTTTGAAAACATTGCAATTGAATTTGAAGAATAAAAACTTGGAGGCGATTTTTAGAGACGCGACTCGAAAATAAAACACAGATTTCACAGATTTTCACAGATTCTTTTCGACTAATTTATTTCACGGATACACCAAATGTCCTTGGTATAATTGCGTAACTTCGATTATTGGCGGTATATTTTTTAAAACAATATTTCCAGTGCTGTACAGCGTTCCTGTGATTTTGTTTATCGGTTTTACGATGATATCGTTGGAACTTCTCTGGAAGCAATGCACGTTTTGGGCAACCAAATCTGAGCCATCAAATCGAGCGTTTCCATCATAAAAATTCACACCTAAATCTCCTGTGGTTCCAGAAATTTTAAAAAAGCTAGATTCGTTATCTTCAATCGTCAGACTGTTGCAATTTACCTGTAATTCGAAGGTTCCTGAAGCTGTATTTGAGAACATTGCGGATTGCAAAGTCAAGACTGAAAAGCTTAGAATTCCGTCCGATTTGACACCAAATTGTGAGGATGAATAGACGTTTACGAGCGTTGGTGTTGTGACATAAACCTTTGTATCATTATAATCGCGAACCCAGTTGCAACCATTTGAATTTCTCAAGAAAAGCTGATTGTCCACGACTTCGGCGGTGATGCCACTCATTAAATTTTCGCCTGATTCTACGATAACTTGGGTTTCGGGACCTTCCTTTATGATTAATTCGATTCCTTGTGAAATGTTTATTTTTTCGAAATTTCCAACAGCAAATTCTTTTGTGATTATGGTTCCTGATTTTTGGAAACAATCAGGTGCGTTTTCTGAATCGCAGGAAAAAAGCGTTATTAGAAAGAGGAATGTTATTGACTTAAATATTTTGCTCATTACGTTTTTGTCCAAAAGTTTAAATAATGCCTAAAGTTTTAAATCTAGCCCCGATTGGCGGCAGTAGCTTTTTTTGATTTTTCTTCAAAAAAACTACTGCAGAAAGCGGGAAAATGATTTATTTTCTCACTGACGATTCGCTTCAAATTATAATCGCAAACCGAGTGAAAATTCCATTGCTTCGGCTTTTGCCATGTGTGTTTTTAGGCCTACGCCGAGTGAAATTTGCTTTGCAAAATAGTATTTTAATCCTAATCTTTGATAAACTGGGTCGAGATAATCTAGCGGGCGATAGGCGTAATAGCCGAATTGTGTTTCGACCGTAAATTTATTGATAAACAGCTCGTGGCCAATGAAAACGCCACCTTTTCGGTAATCGGTATTTGGACTGACTTCTGGTTTTGCAGCGGAAATAAATCGGACACTTTGTTCTAAATATTTCATCATAAAGAAATCTACACCAAATTGCACGGCGCTTTTTCTGCTCAATCGTTTGTCAACATATCCAGAAAAAACGTAGAATGGAAACTGACCGCTTCCGATGGCATCGCTTTCGGTAAAACCCGTTCGGAAGGCGAAATTGTAGCGCAATGGTTCTTTAACCTTGATGGAATCTGTATTTTTTCTGTAATTATTTTCTTCGCTTTTTTGAAAACTATAAACTGCGCCAACGTTTATGGCAAGCGTGTTTGTGCTGGTATTTGGCGCCCTTAAATTGGCATTTGAATGGTGAAAAAAGGATAATCCGGCTTGAAGTCCCAGATTATTCCAGATGTTTTCTTTTTTATAATTCAGCATAAAATACGTCGCCGGCATATAATGCGTGCCGTACGCAACGTTCAACGGATTGGTTTGCGCGTCATACGGATTTGTGTTGTATGCGACGCCTTGAGCGATTCGCAACATCAAATTTCTTTTGAAAAAATAAAAATTGTAATGCGCATAAAGTCCGTATAAATCGCCTAGAGTCTCGTTTTTATTGTCTTGATATTGAAATGAGAGTCCGTAATCTGGATAGTTGAAAAGTGATTCCCAAGATTTTTTCCCAAACGTTTTTTTGTTAAAACTAATCACAACGCCTTCTGGACTCTGGTTTATAAGATGCGAAATGTGGTCGCTGTGTTTTAAAATTTTTCCGTAGAAATTATTGACATCAATGTTGTATCCCGAGTTTTCTTCTTGCGAAAAAATCAGGCTTGGAAGCAAAAGTAAAAGGTAAAAAAATCTGTTCATATAATAATCTGCTTGGTTTTTACAGTCGAACTCCGACGCCAAATTCTAAGGCTTCGGCTTTTGCTCCGTGCGTTTTTAATGCCATTGATGCAAAAATTTTGTTGGTCGCGTAATATTTTAAACCTATTCTTTGGTACAATGGCCCGAGGAAATCGAACGGCGAATATACGTAATAACCGACTTGTGTTTCCACAGAAAATCGGTTCACAAAAAGCTCGTGACCCACAAAAACGCCAATTCTTCTGTAATCGGTATCGGCGGAAATATTTTCGTTTTGATACGCGACAGACTTAAATTTGATGTATTCGTCGAGGTATTTCATCATAAAAAAATCGGTCCCAAATTGAAGCGCGCTTTTTCTGGAAAGTCGTTTATCAATGTTTGCAGAAAGCACATAAAACGGAAACTGTCCGCTTCCGATAATGTCGCTTTCATTGATTCCAGTTCGGAAAGAAATATTGAATTTTATGGGTTGTTTTTTGTAATTTATAGTATCAAAAACTCTTGTAGTTCGTTGATTTTCTTCACTTTTTTCGAAGGAATAATTCACTCCAAGATTTAAAGCCAACGTGTTTGTACTGGTATTTGGCGACTGAAAATTGGCATTTGAATGGTGAAAAAAACTAATTCCGGCTTGAACTCCAATGTTTTTAAAAACGTTTTCTTTTTTATAATTCAGCATCAAATACGTGGACGGCATCCAACTCGAGCCGTAAGCTAAATTCCTGAAATTTGTATTTTTATCGTACGGATTTGTGTTATAAGAAATTCCTTGACCAACACGAAACATCAGATTTCTGTTTAAAAAGTAGAAATTATAATGACCGTAAAGTCCATATAAATCGCCTAAAGTTTCGTTTTTGGTATTTTCATAATGAAACGAAGCGCCATAATCTGGGAAATTGTAAGCGGATTGCCACTCTTTATCTCCGAAGGTTTTTTTGTTGAAACTGATGAGTACTCCTTCGGGATGTTCGGTAATTAAATGGCGAATTGTGTTGTTGTGTGGCAAAATATTTCCGTAGAAATAATTGGCATCTACAGTAAATTTTCCGTTTTGCTCTTGCGAAAAAGCCATTGCGGAAATGAGAAAAATCAATAAACGAATATTTTTTGGCAACACTTGTTTTGGATTAGCATTGCCAAAAATAGCCATTTAAAATAAGCCTGCAAGGATTTGCTAAAATACTTCTTTGGCAATTGCCTTGATATTTTCGGCTTTGCCCATTGAATAATAATGCAAAACTGGAATTCCTTCTTTAATCAATTCCTTGCTTTGATTGATGCACCATTCGATTCCGATTTGCTTCACGGCTTCGGGACTTTCTGCGCGAACGACCGACATAATCAGTTCATCTGGAATATCCACTTTGAAACGGTGAGGCACCAAATTCAATTGTTTTTTCGTTGCAATTGGTTTCAAGCCCGGAATAATTGGAACGGTTATTCCTTCTTTTCTGCATTTTGCCACAAATTCAAAAAACTTCTTGTTGTCAAAAAACATTTGGGTAATAATGTAGGACGCTCCGTTTTTTATTTTTTGTTTCAAGAAATAAATATCGCTGTCCAAACTTGGCGCTTCCATGTGTTTTTCAGGATATCCGGCCACGCCAACGCAGAAGTTTGTGGCAGAAGAATTTTGCAATTCATCGTCTAAATACATTCCTTTATTTAGGTTTGAAATCTGCGTCACTAATTCTGTCGCATAATGATTTCCTTCTTTTTCTGGCTTGAAATAGGTTTCGTTTTTCACAGCATCGCCACGTAAAGCGACAACGTTTTGGATTCCGAGAAAGTCCAAATCAATCAAGAAATTCTCGGTATCTTCCTTTGTAAATCCGCCACAAAGAATGTGCGGAATCGCATCAACTTGGTATTTATTTTGGATTGCGGAACAAATCCCAACGGTTCCAGGGCGTTTTTTTACGACTCTTTTTTCCAACAAACCACTTGGCAATTCTTTGTATTCGTATTCTTCACGGTGGTAAGTTACGTCAATAAATGGCGGATTAAATTCCATCAAAGGGTCAATGCTGTCAAAAATCGACTGGATGTTCTGGCCTTTCAACGGCGGTAATATTTCGAAGGAAAATAATGGTTTTCCGTTTGCTTTTTCGATATGTTCGGTTACTTTCATTTATTTTTGGGTGTTGGGTTTTGGGTAAAAGGTTCAAGCTGTGCGCAACTTCAAACCTTAAACTTCAAACTATTTTTTAATCTGCAATATTCGGATTTAGCCATTTTTCGGCATAATCATAAGAAACATTTCGGCGTTTTGCGTAATCTTCAACTTGGTCTTTTTTTATTTTTCCTAAGCCAAAATACTTGCTTTCTGGATTTCCAAAATAGTATCCTGACACTGAAGAAGCTGGCCACATCGCCATACTTTCGGTCAAAGTCACTCCTATTTCTTTATCCACATTTAATAATTTCCAAATTGTTGGCTTTTCCAAATGGTCTGGACACGCCGGATACCCAGGCGCGGGACGGATTCCTTTGTATTCTTCTTTAATCAAAGCTTCGTTATTCAACACCTCATCAGAAGCATAACCCCAGATTTCCTTACGGATTTTTTTGTGCAAATATTCGGCAAAAGCTTCTGCAAAACGGTCACCCAAAGCTTTCACCATAATCGAGTTATAATCGTCTAAATTTTTTTCAAATTCCGATGCTTTTTCATCGACACCAAAACCGGTAGTAACACAAAAAGCACCCATATAATCTGTAATTCCAGCATCTTTTGGAGCTATAAAATCAGACAACGCAATATTTGGAGCGCCTTTTGTTTTTGCCGATTGCTGTCTTAACGTCAAGAAAGTTTGCAGGTGTTTTCCGTTTTCATCAAATAATTCGATGTCGTCATCGTTGATTTGGTTTGCTGGAAAAATTCCGTAAATTCCTTTTGCTTCGAGCCAGTTTTCTTCAAGCATTTGCTTTAGCATTTTTTGGGCATCGTTGAATAAAATCACAGCTTGTTCGCCAACAACTTCATCGGTCAAAATATTTGGATATTTTCCGTGTAAATCCCAAGTCCTGAAAAATGGTGTCCAATCAATGAAATCAACTAATTCATCCAATTTCACTTCTATCGTTTTTGCTCCAATAAAATTCGGTTTTACGGGTTTGAAATTATCCCAATCTAACTTTAGTTTATTCTTTCGAGCTTCTTCAATCGTATGGAAATTCTTGTCCCGGCTTCGGTTCAAATAGCCTTCACGAAGCTCATCATATTCTGAACGAAGGCTTTTAAAATAAGCTTGATTCGTATTTTTATTAATCAAATTTCCAGCAACAGTCACGGCTCGCGAAGCATCGTTCACGTGAACAACTGTTTCACGATATTCTGGAGCGATTTTCACGGCCGTATGCGCACGCGAAGTTGTTGCACCGCCAATCATAATGGGAATGCTGACATTCATCTTGTCCATTTGTTTTGCCAAATACACCATTTCGTCCAGCGATGGTGTGATTAATCCGCTCAAACCAATGATATCGACTTTTTCTTCAATCGCAGTTTGGATAATTTTTTCTGGCGGAACCATTACGCCAAGGTCAATGATTTCATAATTATTGCAACCCAAAACTACGGCAACAATGTTTTTTCCGATGTCGTGAACGTCGCCTTTTACGGTTGCCATTAAGACTTTTCCAGCCCCCCCCGCCCCCGAAGGGGGAGCTTCCAAGATTGCCAAAATTCTATCTAAAGATTTTTCTGTGTTGAATAGAATTTCCTCGTTTGTAAATCTTACCACTCGGTAACCTTCACTGTTTAACCATTTGGTTCTTTCTTCATCAGAGGATTGATTTTCTGGCAATTGGTGAATTCCTCCGTCAACTTCAATGATTAAATTTTCTTTCAGACATATAAAATCAGCAATATAACTTCCTATAATATGCTGTCTTCTAAATTTAAATCCTCCAACTTTTTTCCCACTTAAAGCCAACCACAAAGTTTTTTCCGCTTCCGTTGGCTTATTTCGCATGTCAAAAGCATGATTTTTCAATAACCCATAATTAAATGGATCAGCAGTCTGCCAATATTCAGTAGTCCTAACTCCCCCTTTGGGGGCTGGGGGGCGTTTTTCTGCTTCTATAAATGGTAGCAAATAAGCCACCGCTTTTTTCATCACCCTTGCCGATTTCACCACTTGTGGCAAGAACATTTTTCCGCTTCCAAATAAATCTCCGACTACGTTCATTCCTGTCATCAAATTGATTTCGATAACTTCGATTGGTTTTGTGGCTAATTGTCGCGCTTCTTCAATATCGATTTCAATAAATTCGTCGATTCCTCTGACTAAAGCGTGCGTCAATCTTTCTTGTATGGGAAACGAGCGCCATTCTTGAGCTTGTTTTTCAGTAACTTCTTTGGTATCGCCTTTGATATTTTCGGCAAAAGTCAGCAGTCTTTCGGTGGCATCGTCTCTTCTGTCGAGCAAAACATCTTCAACGTGTTCTAATAAATCTTTTGGAATTTGGTCGTAAATCTCCAACATTTCTGGATTTACAATTCCCATTGTCATTCCGTTATTAATGGCGTGATATAGAAAAACCGAATGCATTGCCTCACGAACTCTGTCGTTTCCACGGAAAGAAAACGAAACATTGCTCACGCCTCCGCTGATACTCGCGTACGGAAGGTTTTCTTTAATCCACTTTGTGGCTCGGAAAAAATCGATCGCATTTTGGCGGTGTTCTTCCATTCCGGTGGCGACTGGAAAAATATTTGGGTCGAAAATAATGTCTTCCGCAGAAAAACCCACTTTGTCCACCAAAACATCATACGAACGCTTACAGATTTCAATTCTTCTGTCGTAATTATCTGCTTGACCAACTTCATCAAATGCCATCACAATTACCGCAGCGCCATATTTTTTAATCAATTTTGCCTGACGGATGAAGTTTTCCTCGCCTTCTTTCAAACTGATGGAATTGACCACGCTTTTTCCTTGGGCGATTTTCAAACCTGCTTCGATAATTTCCCATTTGGAACTATCAATCATCACAGGAACCCTTGAAATATCGGGTTCCGAAGCAATTAAATTCAAAAAAGTGGTCATTGCGTGAACGCCGTCAAGCATTCCTTCGTCCATATTAATGTCGATGATTTGCGCACCACCTTCTACTTGCGCTCTGGCAATATCAAGTGCTTCTTCGTACTTTTCTTCTTTTATTAAACGCAAGAATTTTCGGGAACCGGTCACGTTTGTACGCTCGCCGACGTTCACGAAAATACTTTCGGGTGTTATGATTAAAGGCTCAAGGCCTGATAATTTTAAATGTTTCTTACAATCGACATCTGCCATTTTGTGTTCTTCTGCTTTATCCCGCAAGGTTTTCGCAACCTTGTAGGTTTGTTTTTTTCTTGAATTGTTATTCTACTTAGTCGATTCAATACCTACAAGGTTTTTGGAAACCTTGCAGGAAAGAAACCTTGCAGGAATATTAAACCGGTTCTACGATTCTTGGTGTGTATTCTTTTGCGACTTCAGCAATCAGGCGGATGTGTTCTGGGTTTGTGCCGCAACATCCTCCTATTATATTTATCAAATTATCTTCAAGATATTCTCTGATTAAAACCTGCATTTCTTCTGGAGTTTGGTCGTATTGCCCGAAGGCGTTTGGCAAGCCCGCATTGGGATGTGCGGAAATATTGAATGATGTATTATGAGACAATCTTTGCAAATACGGTTTCAATTGGTCTGCTCCTAAAGCACAATTAAACCCTATGCTTAACAAAGGAATATGCGAAATGGAAATCAAAAAAGCTTCAACGGTTTGACCCGAAAGTGTTCTGCCGGAAGCATCGGTTATTGTTCCGGAAACCATAATGGGGATATCAAGATTTCTTTCTTCTTTTACTTCTTCGATGGCAAAAAGTGCGGCTTTTGCATTTAAAGTGTCAAAAATTGTTTCTACCAATAAAATATCAGAACCGCCTTCAATTAAAGCTTCAACTTGCTGTTTGTAAGCAATTCGCAAATCGTCAAAAGTCACGGCTCTGTAGCCTGGGTCGTTGACGTCTGGCGACATGCTTGCGGTTCGGTTCGTTGGCCCGATGGAACCGGCAACAAAACGAGGCTTGTCTGGATTTTTTGCGGTGAATTCGTCAGCGACTTCTTTGGCTAGTTTTGCGGATTCGTAATTTAATTCGTAAACCAAATCTTCGAGATGGTAATCTGCCATTCCGATTGTGGTTCCTGAAAAGGTGTTGGTTTCCACAATGTCTGCGCCGGCTTCAAAATATTGGCGGTGCACGTCTTTTATGGCTTGCGGTTGGGTCAACGACAATAAATCGTTGTTTCCTTTTAACGGATGTGGAAAATCTTTAAATCTTTCGCCACGGAAATCTTCTTCAGAGAAATTATATCGCTGCAGCATTGTTCCCATCGCGCCGTCGAGGACGAGAATTCTTTGTGAAACAGCCCCCCAAACCCCCAAAGGGGGAGTTCTCTCGATATCTTTAAAATTGTTTTCTGACATTTTTTTTTCGGTACTAATTGTTACGCAATGGTTCTGGTGAAACCAAAAGTTCAATACTTTTTCTTAAGTAGCCCCGATGGTAGAAAATATCCTTTCTTGCCGGGGTTCGGCGAGAAAGATATTTCTTCCAGCGGGAAAATGGATTGCTGAAAAAGCAACGACCATTCGCTTCTAAAAAAAATTATAAATATCGATATGTTGTCAGGAAAGTGAGGAAATAGTGTGTATTTCGTTGTGTTATCTATCCAAAAAATTGGTAGAATGTAGCACCTTCTTTAGTGATAAAGGGTTGCTAAGGCTTCAACGGGTCTAATCCCTCGGCCTTTCGTGATAACTGTCAATAAGTGTATGAACGTTGCAAAGTAAGGCAATTTGTTTGTGTTTTGCAACTGTTTTTTGGAAATTCTGCGGCAATTAAACGGCGATTTTCAAATCTGGTTTTTCGGCGATTTCGATTATTTTGTTTAAAATGGTTTGGGAAATGGCTTCGTTTTTCTTTGGGTTGAGGAAGAAAAAATCTTTTCCGAATTTTTTTACGTTGGCGTTTATCGACGCGTTGAAGTCTGCTGGAAGTGTTTCTATTGCTGGATTTATGCTGATAATATCAAAATCATTTTGAAGTAATTCGAAATATTCTGGAAGCAAATCGTTGGTTTCTGTGGTGTCGATTGCAATCAAGTTTTCGAGTTCGTTTTCTTGGACAAAATTGATGATATCCTCGACTTTGAAAGGAATTGAGAATTGGATAAAATTAGCTTCCCACGAATTTTTGACTGTTGGCTTTTCAAAAAAAGCGACTGTGGAATTGGTGATTATTGGAAGTCTAAGCTCAAGATTGCTTTCTTGAAGAAACTTTTCTTGCGATTTCAAGATTTGGTTTATCAGGGCACTTCCGACGGTTTCAATTCCGAAAAGGATGATATTTATTTTTTTTGTTGACATGATTTTTTTGTTTTTACCGCAGATTTTAGGTTTTCTTTTTTGCCACGAATTGCACGAATTTTCACTAATTTTTGTTTTGATGTCTTTGCTTCACTTTTAACGTTGGACTTTCGACTAAAAAAGAACTGCTTTTGACTGGCAATCAAAAGCAGTCTTTTCAACAAACAAACAATAAAACAAACAAAACAATTCTTGGCTTTATGCCTTATGCGGCATAATTATATTCTTTAAATAAAATCAATTCGACTGGCGTGGGATTGACTATATTATCATAAATTGGGCATTTTTGCTGTACGGATTTTAACCATTCTTGCAGCACTTTCAGCGAAACGTCAGTGCTAGGTTTTAAGATGATTTCAATCTTGTTAAAACCGATTCTTTCTTCTGGCTTGATGGTTCCTGTGATTTCAACCTGCAGTGATTTTAAATTAATGCCAAGTTCAGCGGCAACATTTTGGCCCACTGCATTGATGCACCCGGCTAATCCGGCAAGGATGTATTCAAAGGGATTTGGCCCTTCCAACTCTGGAAATCTATTATTATTGCTGATTCTTACATCTGTATTTTCAGTTTTCACAACGAATTGTTCGTTGTTTCTTGAGTATCCTAAAACATTTATCGTTTTCATAATTTTTGGTATTTGTGGTATTAGTATTGAGTTTTAATAAATAAAAAAGTCCTTTTGGCTGGCACCAAAAGGACTTTACACTTGAATATAAACAGAGATTAAGTCGTTGTCTTTTGGCAATGGAGTTTTATGTGGCGATACATCCACATATGGTTTTTACGGCAAATCATTTTCGTTGCATTCATAATTTTTCTTTTTTTTAACCTCCCCAAAAAAATATTTTTAGGGAGGAGAATTGAAATGGTTGAGTTAGTTAATAGAGAATTTCAATTCTGGTATTTTTATTTTTTCGGTTATTTCCAAAAAAAAACCTCTGCTTTTCGGCAGAGGTTTTTGCTATATTTTAAAAAACTTTAAAATTTGGCAATAGAACGCTCCGCGGAAATTTTCCACATTTGGCGATACATATGACAAATAATTGTTTTCATTTTTGTTACTTTTTTATGGTGCAAACTTCAGAACATTTTTTTGATTTGCAACAAAGATTTTCGAACTTTAACATTTATTTTATTTTTTAGGCACAAAAAAACCTGCTAAAAATGAAGCAGGTTTTTTTATTTAAAACAATGTAATTTAGTTCTTTAAAATTTTTGTTGTACCAGAACCAGCTTCGGTTTTTACGTTCAAGAAATAAACTCCAGAAGTTAAATCAGAGATATTGATTTGTGTATCAGACACACCGTTTGCATTGATATTTTTGACAACTCTTCCGTTTAAATCTGTTAATTGAATTGCGTCAATTGCGTTGTTGTTTTTCGATAATACGTTTACAACTCCAGTTGAAGGATTTGGGAATACTGAGAAGTTTTTAGCGAAGAAATCTGCAGTACTCATTTGGCCTGTAGTTGTAACTTTAAAATCATCTACAGCAAAACCATATTGATCGTTCGAAACGCAATTGATCGAAATGTAAACCGCTTGACCATTAAATGAATCAGGAATAGTGTATGTATACTGCGTCCATGTGATATTAGTTGGAGTTGTTACATAAGCTCCAGTCGATAATGCTGTTACCCCGGTCGTTGATGTTGTCGAAGAAATCCCAACTTTAAATCGTTCTGGATAAGTGCTGTCACAGTTTTTCGCCCAAAAGCTAACTACATTACCTGTGGTGCCTAACGTAATTTGTGGTGAAATTAACCAATCATTATTTGCTGTTACACCGCCGGCAGGAATTCCAGAAAAACAAACCATATGCTTATTTCCTGTTCTTGCTAACCAATTATTCAATGCAGACCCAACTAATACTGGCGAAGTAGTTGTACCATTAAAAACTTGAAACGATTTTGCAACTTGCTTATTTGGGTAAACATAAGTTCCAAGACCATAAGCGATTAACCCGTCATTATCAGTTAATGTCCAGTTACCAACATTTGCAATGGCAAAATCTGTATAAGTTTCAAAGCTATCTTCAAAAATTGTTGTTTGAGCATTCACTCCAATTGAAGATAAAAATAATAAAGAAAGTAAAGTTTTTTTCATATTTAATATTTTTAATGTTAAAGTATAATACAATAATGTAAAAGTAAGAAAAATTATGTTCCATGTCCAGATACAAACCTAAAAAAACTTTCAATTTTGTTTTTTAACAACTACTTTGTCAATTAAATCTGCTTTCATACCTTTGTAACCGAAAATCAAAAGAGGAAAAATTTGAACTGATTGCAACCTCTGATACATTTTAAGTATCGTAAAAATGCTAAAGCAGAAACTCTCCTTTAGCTTTTTCCTGCAATTTTTTCCAAAAAAAATTAAAATAAAAATATATGGCTTATTTATTTACGTCAGAGTCTGTGAGTGAAGGACATCCAGATAAAATTGCTGACCAAATTTCTGATGCATTAATTGATAATTTCTTTGCTTTTGATGCTGAATCAAAAGTGGCTTGTGAAACTTTGGTAACTACCGGACAAGTAATTTTGGCAGGAGAAGTAAAATCAAAAACATATTTAGACGTGCAGCAAATAGCGCGTGATGTGATCAAAAAAATCGGTTACACAAAAAGCGAGTACATGTTTGAGGCAAATTCTTGCGGTGTTTTATCGGCAATTCATGAGCAATCTCAAGACATTAATCAAGGTGTTGACAGAGCAAGCAAAGAAGAACAAGGTGCTGGAGATCAAGGAATGATGTTTGGTTACGCCACAAATGAGACTGAAAATTATATGCCTTTGGCGTTAGATTTGTCGCATGCTTTATTGAGAGAATTGGCTGTTTTGAGAAGAGAAAATTCTGAAATTACATATTTGCGTCCCGATGCAAAATCTCAGGTTACCTTAGAATATTCTGATGATAACAAACCACAACGAATTGACGCTATCGTAATTTCCACACAACATGATGATTTTGCTCCAGAAGCAGAAATGTTGGCCAAAATTAAAAGCGATTTAGTAGCCATTTTGATTCCTAGAATTAAGGCAAAATATCCTCAATACGCACATTTATTTAACGACGATATCACGTATCACATCAACCCAACGGGTAAATTTGTAATTGGTGGACCTCACGGAGATACTGGTTTGACAGGAAGAAAAATTATCGTTGATACTTATGGCGGAAAAGGTGCTCACGGTGGTGGTGCTTTTTCTGGAAAAGATCCGAGCAAAGTGGACAGAAGTGCGGCTTATGCAACACGTCATATTGCTAAAAATTTAGTTGCTGCAGGTTTGGCTGACGAAGTTTTGGTCCAAGTTTCTTACGCTATCGGAGTTGCAAAACCTACTTCAATTAACGTAGTAACTTATGGAACTTCGAAAGTAAATTTAACTGACGGGGAAATCAGCAAAAAAGTAGAAGCTATTTTTGATATGCGTCCTTATTTCATCGAGCAAAGATTGAAATTAAGAAATCCAATTTATAGCGAAACTGCTGCTTACGGACACATGGGAAGAACTCCTGAAACAGTTACTAAAACGTTTAGAACGCCGAATGGCGAAGAAAAAACGGTTACGGTTGAATTGTTTACTTGGGAAAAATTAGACTTTGTTGATCAAGTGAAAAGTGCTTTTGGAATTTAATTCTTCCAAAATTTAAATATAAAAAAACCTTCAGTTTTCGCTGAAGGTTTTTTGTTTTATATCAGGAATTAATAATTTCCGTTTTTCATTTTTTCTAAGACAATTTCCATTTCTTGCCTTGTAGTTTCATCAATTTCGTTTGCGTTTTTAACTGCTTTTTCTTGCGTGGAAATCGCCTTCTGTTTCTCTCCGTTTTTGTAATACAATTGCGCCAAAGTATCTAAATAATACGGACTGTTTTTATCAATTCTCAAGCTTGATTCCGACCATTTTATCGCTTTTTTAATCGATTCTGGATTGTTACTTTTTTCAACCACAAACCACGCTCCTTGGTTTGACATTTGGGCATAATTTGCTTTATAAGAAGTCCAATCGCCGTAACCGTATTGCGAATTTTTCTCATCAGAAAACAAATCGTTTAGAACTTCAATTTCATTGCCGCTGGCAAATAATTTATTGAAAAACAAATCATATTCGCTTACATATTCTTGCTCGCCATTTGCTGTTCTGGCAAAGTTTTCTAAGCTATCGAAATACGAATTATTCAGGTACCAATTCCCAGATTGTTTTTCCATCAACTTTTTATAAATACCTAAAACGCGGCGTTGATAATCCGCAGAAACTTCTCCATCAGTAAAATTTCTATTACTCGAAATTGCATTTGGCAACAGCGTTTCAATCGTTGATCCGTAGTAATCGCCATACGCCACCGCAACACTGTCTGCAGATTTTGCCGATTGCTCCACTAAAATTGCGTCATAATGTTTTATCAAATAATCAATTGCTTTAAAATTTGTTTCGTCATACAGTCTTTCTTCATTGAAAATCTTCTTGTAAAAGCCAGTATTTTGGGATTCAGCCAAGGCAACTTTCACAAAATCCATATTTGGCTTTGAATCTTTCGAACGGCTGTTTACAATCTTATCCCAAGTCGCCAACAATTTCTTTTTATCAATGTTTGTCTTAGCATAAACTGGCTCGTTTTGTTGGTAATAATTCTCAGATTTAACGCCCTCAACTTGCACAATTTCTTCAACAACTTCATCTCCTTCTTGATTTACAGGATAACTAGGCGCGGGAACTTCAACAACTTCAGTAACTGATGGCGGCGGATAAATTGACCAGCCTCCCGGATTATCATCAGAAAGTTCCGCTAATTTTTTCAGAATTACATCTTCTTTTGCCTTTCCGTTAAGCGTTTTCTCAAGTTCTGTAAGGGATCTTACCTGCTTTAAACTTTCAGAAGCAGAACCATAAACGTCAAAAATATATTGATTTGTAGAAACGCTTCCTTTTGTTTGGCTCAAGATATTTCCGTCGGCGTCTAAAACAATCGTTGAGGGAACATCCGTTATTTTATTTTTTGTGGCCCAAGACTTGTCTTTCGCAGAGGCGTTATAAAAATTATAGCGGTCAAAATCCTTAGATTCATCTGAATACGACATGTAACTTCCCAATGAATATTGTTGGTTTTTAATGAACTCATCAAATTCATTTTTGCTCATTTTGTTATCTGGATCGTATGAAATTACAAGGAATTTTTGAGGTGTTTTCTTCGTAGATTCCAACGCTTTCTGAAGGTTATCTTGCACGACCAATTTAAAATTTGATGGCGCATAAGTTGAATCTACCACAGCATAAGCGTCTAAACCTTCCGTTTTCCCAGCATACGTCCAGTTTTTTTCTTTTTTGGTTTCAACTGGTTTTTCAGAAATTTTTGGAGTGCTATTAATCTTGCTTTCTTCCAAAAACATCAACGGACTTTTCTTATTTTTTTCAGCAATTACCAATTCATCTTTTTCATTGTAATAACCTTCAAGCCTCATTTTTCCGAAGTAATTCGGATTATATTCAAACTTGATTTCATTTTTATTTTTCGGAAGAATATACTTTTCAATTGTTGATTCTGAATAAAAATCTTCCTTTACCAAATAAATAAATTCTGCACGATCAACCTCAAAATTCAGTTCATCTTCATTGTAATTTGTCTCCGAAGAAAATTCAGAAAGATTTTTGAAAACCGGAGTTGCTTTTCCGTTTTGAGTTCCGATATAAATGCTCGAACTGTATAAAGATGCATTTTTTCCAAACAATTGCACCTTTACTTTCCCCGGACTTGGATTTCCATCCGAAGTAAAATTAACCGCAAAATCTGAAGCAGATTCGCTGACCGTCCCGCCAAGTTTCAGCGTGTCATTTTTAATTTCATAATCTCCGTGAAAAAGTACAATTTCAAATTTCTTGTCGGTTGTCAGCCTTAATTTAATACTTTGCCCTTCAGAAGTCGAAAGGTAAGTTCCTGGCGTAATGGCTTTTTGAGCGTAAGAAAAACTTGCCAACAACAGCACTGACGGAAAGAAAAATTTCTTCATAAATTCTATTTTTTTGTCTTGTATCTAACAAATGTAATTTTTTTTTAAAGACAAAATCAAACCAATTAAAGAATTATGAAGAAATTTTTTGAAGCAAAATCTTACTTTTGTTTCTACTATTTTAAGCGAGTAAATTTTACAAATTATATCGCACCGAGAAAATCAAATACCTTGGCTGTACACGATATTGCGAAGTTCTAGTAAAAAACTGATTGAAACTATCATCGTTTAAAGTTCTCGTATTCAAGAGATTTGTAACTCCGATTTTATATTCAAATTTGCTATCCTTCTTTTGATACGATAAATTTGCAGACAAGAAATCATATTGATTATCAACGGTTTTCGCTTTATTTGAATATTTATTGAACTCATATTCTGCTTTGAACGAAAATGCATCCAAGAAATAATACTCCAAATTGGCAAACGGCGAATGGTTGTAAAAAACATCGTTTTGATATTCATTAATCGTCACACCATAACCCAATTCCAAACTCGGAAGATTTTTAAAATTCGTAGAAAAAGTAAAATTATAGCCTTGCGTAAATGTTTCTGGCGCGGTAAAAACTTGGGCTTGCGTCACGCGGTCCACTTGAATGTTATTTTGCTTCGACCAACTTAAATTCGCGCTAACCGAAGCTTTGTAAAATCTAGCAAAAGACCTTCCATAACGGAAAAATCCAGTCAAGGTTTCATCAGCAAAATTTGAATTATAAGGTCTTGAAGTTTGATTAATCCCTTCAAATTCAGCGATTCTTTTGACCGCGTCCACTCGTTTATTATAGTTTACAAATCCCGAAACGTTGGTTTGGTTAAACATATTAAACTTAAAATATCGAAGCGAATGTGTTTGGCTCAAAGCATTTTCTAAATTTCTCTGACCGCGGAAAAGGCTGTTGTAACTTGAAAAAATATTGCCTTCGGCCAATTGCGAAATGTCTGTAAAATCATTCTGAAGTGTAAAATTATACGTCAGCGTTTCTGATTTCTTAATTTGGTACAAAGCATAAACGTCTGGCAAAATTCGGAAGAAACTTCTATCGAAATCAGAACCCAATTGCTCATTTTTCATGAAGTAATTATGAACACTAACTCCCGGATTAAATGTAAATTTTCCGGTGATAAATTTGAAGTGAACCCCCATAAATACATCATTAAAACTATAATTCACATCGTTATTATTTTCTGGAACGCTTAAATCATTTCTGAATTGATTGTCTAAAATCTGGAAAATATGCGAGTTAAAATTCTGATACGAATACGTATTTCCGAGTGTAAAATTAATGTTGCTTTTTGGCGTCAACATATAATAATAATCCAATTTTGCATCAATTTTATTGGTCTTCACAAAACGTTCTTGGTTCAAATTATTTCGCTGTTGCGAACTGTCGTAACCCGTCAAATTAAACGGCTGAATCAATAAATTTGCATTGTAAAAAGGATCTTCTTCTTGGTATAAATGTTGCGCTTCAAACGCCAAAACATTCTTGTCATCAATCGTATAATAATAATTCAAATTCTGGTTTATCGAAAACGGATTTTGGTTTTTATCAGTATAAATATCTTGGGTATTGCTGATTCCTTGACCCGATTGTGTGGTCAAAAGTCCCAGATTTTCGTCTTGTTTCGAAGTTTTCAAAAGTACATCATAATCAAAATGAACTTTCTCACTTGGAATGTAACTTGAGCTCAATTTAAAAAGTCCGAGACGAGATTTCTGCATTGATTTTTCATCAGAAAGTTGCTCGGTTTCCACTTCACCAGTTTCTGTGTTCAAGTAGGTATTTCTAGTGATTGTCTCCATCTCAGTATCGCTGGAAGTGATAATTCCAAAACCGCTCAACGTCCACGATTTTGCGGGATTGTAACTGAAATTCGCGGCGCCAAATTGCGTCTCAATTTCCTTCGCACGGTTATTTCTGGCCATAGAAATTCCCAAATCGTTGGAAGCTACATTAAAATTGGTTCCTCCTTTTCGCATGATTCCTCTGAAACCTCCGGTAAATTTGAAATAATCTTGGGCTGTGAAAGGCAATTCGCCAATATTATTAAAATTCGCCAACAGATTTAAACTGTATTTTGGGCTGTAATAAAATAATTTTGGATTGGCAATGTAACGCTCTTCTTCGTGCCCAACTCCCACTCCGCCAGTGATATCTCCAAACCAAAAGTTCTTCTTTCCTTCTTTCAGCTTGATGTTCATGGCAATATTTTCCTCGTTATTTTCAAGGCCTTTCAATTGCGAAACTTCGTTGTAATTTCGTAAAACTTGTACTTTATCTACAGCATCTGCTGGAATGTTCTGCACGCCTAATTTGGTATCTCCGTCAAAAAAATCTTTGCCATCCACCATCAATTTCTGCACAGTTTTTCCTTCCACTTGAATCTGTCCGTCTTTATTAACCTCAACGCCAGGAAGCTTTTTCAAGATGTCGCCAAGCTTTCTTTCGGTTCCATTCGTAAAAGAATCTGAGTTGTATACAATCGTGTCACCTTTGATGGAAACCGGCATTTCGCTGACAATTTCTACTTCATCAAGACCAATTCCTTCTTCCAGAATTATGGCTTGGTTCATGTTTTCAGTTCCGGTTTGCACGTCGATTTCCTTGGCTTGAAACCCAATATAGCTGACCTTGATTTTATACGAAGTATTGGCTTTGAGCGAAAGTTGAAATTTCCCTTTGTCGTTTGTAATTGCATACGAATCCATCGCTTTATTCAATTGATTGATGGCCATGACGTTTGCCATTTCAAGTCCGGTTGCTTTTGAATCAGTTATAAAACCTTCAAATCTGATGTTTTGTGCACTGGCAAGAATTGAAAAAAGGGTAAAAAAGAAAAGGAAAATCGACTTTTTCATTGTAAAAATATAAGAGCGTGAAGATATATAATTTTTGGTTTAGACTAACGTCCGCTGGCGTTTATGTGAATCACACCATTAGCATCTTTCATACTTTCCAATTGCTTTTTGGTAATTTCTTCAAACTCTTTTTGGTTCACTTTTTTGCCTTTTTTCGGTCTTTTTATTTCAGATTTTTCCTTCGGATTTAAAATAATTTTAGAACAAAGAGCCATTTTTTTTCCGTCATTTACTTCCAAAATCAAACCTGGCAATCCCCAATATTCGTCTGGACCTTGCGAAACCGGAATTTCTGGCGTGTACCAGGCCGTAATTATTTTTTCTTTCGGTTCTTGAATTTGAATGAAAGTAGTTTTGCTATTGGCTTGAATCTTTTTACTTTCCTCAAAATCTTTCAAATCCTCTTCTGAAACCGGAATTAAGATTGTGGCTTTGTGACACGTATAATTTCCAATTTTCTTGGTTTCGTTTTCTAATTTCCATTCCCACTTTGGCAATGAATCTTGTACCAGAAATTCTTTCCCAAAGATATCTTTCTCTGAAATGGAAATTTTTTCTTTTATATTTTTATATTGTTTCCCTTCCGTGGAACTCATCATTTTAAACCCTACGGAACCTGGAGCTGGCGCATCTAATTTTTCTTCTTGGAAATAAATCGACTCAAATTTATTGAAATTCAACACAAATGTTTTTTCGAAAGCCTTTCGCATTTTTTCCTGCAATTGTGCTTGCACGGCCTCCGGCATGTCTTTTTTGGTGAATTGAAAATCATTGATTTGCATTTTAGTTTCATACGTCGCTTGACCTGTGAAGTCTTGGGCTTGACCCAAATTACAAAGAAACAAAAGTGCGATTGTTGAAATTTGGAAAATAATTTTTGTCATTATTTTTGATTTAAGTTGAAGGCAAATAAAGATAAATTGTGTTTTAAACTCAGTTAATGTAAGTTAACGATTGTTAACGTGCAACTTTCAGCGAATATAGTTTATACTTTTGGAAAATGAAATCTCGAAGTTATAAATCTATTTTAGCGTTTATTACAGTTACCATTCTCGCTACTATCAGCTTGCAAATTTATTGGAACATAAAGAATTACGCCGAAAACGAACGTCGCCTGATCAACGATGTTCAAGTGGCTTTTGACAACGGCATCGAGCATTATTATGAAGAAGATGCCAAAAATACATTTATGGCATTGGTTGAAAATTCGATGCAAAACCTTTCCAATGACACGGTTTTCAGGCGAGAATTTAGAAAAAATCATTTTCCTTTAAATAAAAAACAAATTTCCTCTATTTCAATTTTAAATAAGGGTAAAATAAAAGTTCCTTCTAGAAAAGATTCTGTGAAAATCAAAACAAAAGCTTTCGCCAAAACTTTTTTGGCAAACGATTCTTTGCAACAAAATCCAAAAGCAGTTGACACGCTGAAAATCAGCCCGTCTTCTTTATCGACAGTTAAAGTTGTAAGAGGAAAACGCGCTGTCGATAGTTTGTCAAAAGCGGAACGGATTGCCAATAAAATTATCATTTCAATGCTTCAAGATTCCATTGAATTGAACCGAGTGGCAAAGGCTTTTGATAAAGAAATTTCCAGAAAAAATATTGAAGTCGATTACCGAATACAACACATCAGAAATGATTCGATTGTTCAGAATTATTCATTGAAAAAAGATGCTGATTTTTCATTTAATGCATTTGGAAATTCTGGCTTTTTGAGAGATGACCAAAAACTAAAAATCGAATTTTCAAATCCCACACTTCTGATTTTAAAACGAAGCATGACTGAAATTTTGCTTTCTCTATTATTGTCGCTTTCCATCATTTTTTGTCTTTTATATTTGCTCAAAACTATTAATCGTCAGAAGAAAATTGACGAGATGAAAAATGATTTGATTAGCAATATCACGCATGAATTTAAGACGCCAATTACCACGGTTTCAACAGCTTTAGAAGGAATAAAAAATTTTAACGAAAATGACGACAAAGAAAAAACCACACGTTATATTGATATTTCGAACCAACAATTGAAGAAGCTGGAAGTTATGGTGGAAAAACTTTTAGAAACCGCTTCTTTAGAAACGGACAAAATCATTTTGAACAAAGAAACTATTGATTTAGTGGAATTACTCCGAAGCAATATCGAAAAACATCAAATGAGTTCCATTGGGCAAAATTTTATTTTTAATTCTGATTTTGAGGAATTTATGCTAAAAGTCGACGCTTTTCATTTGGAAAATGCGATTTCAAATATCTTGGATAATGCTGTAAAATATGGCGGAACTTCGGTGGAAATTTTTCTGAAAACCGAAAAAGACAACGTTCTAATTTCCATCGAAGACAACGGAAAAGGAATTGACAAAAGAGAGCGCGAAAAGATTTTTGAGAAATTTTATCGAATCCAAAAAGGAAATATTCACGACGTAAAAGGTTTTGGAATTGGGTTGTATTATTCCAAAAAAATCATTGAAAAACACAACGGAACCATCGAATTGGTTGTAAGTTCGAAAACCGTTTTTAAAATTACGCTTCCGAATGAGTGAGAAAATAAAAATAATTTTGGCCGAAGACGAATTGGCGTTGGCGCAAATCATCAAGGAAAGTCTGGAAACCCGAAATTTTCACGTCACGCATTGCAAAGACGGCGAAGAAGCTTCAGTTGAATTTTTGAAAAACAAGCCAGACATTTTGGTTCTTGATGTGATGATGCCCAAAAAAGACGGATTCACATTGGCTAAAGAAATTAGAAAAATTGATAAAAAGATTCCGATTATTTTTTTGACCGCCAAATCGCAAACGCAAGATGTGGTCGACGGATTTAACTTTGGCGGGAATGATTATCTCAAGAAACCGTTCAGTATGGAAGAACTGATTGTGAGAATCCACGCGCTTTTAGGTAGAATTTCAATCGAAAACAAAGAAGAAAATCTTTCCATTGGAAGTTATACTTTCAATCTCACAAAACAAATTTTGAGTCATTCAGAAACCGTAATTTCTCTCACGCATCGAGAGGCTTCCTTGCTTCATCTTTTGATTGAAAACAGAAATGAAATCTTGGACCGTTCGCTAGTTTTGAAGAAAATCTGGGGCGACGACGACTTTTTCAATGGCCGAAGCATGGATGTTTTTATCACAAAGCTTCGCAAAAAACTAAGCCTTGACCCTAATATTCAGATTATAAATATTCGAAATCAAGGCTATAAGTTGATTGATTGAGAATTAATTCCCCATCCTAAAACTCGGTCTTCCGCCACCATTTTTGAACTGCTCGCGCATTTCTTCCATTTTTTTGGTTACGGTTTCGTCATATTCTTTTTGGGAAATCACTTTTCCTTTGGTTGGCGCTTTGATAACCACTTTTTCTTTGGCATTCAATACTACTTTTGAACAAAGAATTACGGTTTTTCCATCGCTGACTTCCAAGATTAATCCTGGCAATCCCCAATAATTTTCTGGTCCTTGATTGATTGGAATTTCTGGTGCGTACCAAGCCGTGATGGTCACTTCTTTTGGCATTTCAAAACTGTCCATCAAGTTGGTCGTTTTCTCTTTTTCTTCTTTTTTTGCTTCTTCTTTTTTAGGTCTAAAATTTCTGAAATCTGATTGGCTTACCGGTTTTACAGCCGTCGCTTTGTAACACGTGTAACCGCCAATTTGCTTGGTTTCTGATTCCATTTTCCAGTCTAATTTTGGAAGCGAATCTTGAACTAAAAACTCTTTTCCCATAAATTCTTTGTCAACAGAATAGGTCTTCTCTTTGACGTTTTTATACGTCGTTCCACCGCCACCCATCATGGACGACATCATTCGCATTCCGCCACCATTCTGGCCCGGCGCGTCTAATTTTTCTTCCTCTTTGTAAATCGAAGCCGTTTTATCGAAGTTCAGAACAAAGGTTTTTTCCATCATCTTTCGCATTCTTTCCTCGATATTCTTTTGCATTTCTGGCGTGATTTCTCGGTTTCCACCCAAACTTCCTTTAAAATCGCTCGTGCTTGTTTTCGATAAATAAACCGCCAAGCCTTGAAATTCCTGAGCGTTCATTGAAACAAGTGATAACAAAACAATTGCGATTGAAAATAACTTTTTCATAGATTCTGTTTTAAGATACAAATATGACTATTTTGCATAGTATTTGTTATAAGCTTTTGTTAAATATTTTAGGCATCAAAGTCATTGAATCTTAAAGTAATTCGTAAATTGGCACCTTATGAAAAACGTATTTTCTACACTTTTATTCTTTGTTTTTTTTGCAGGTTTTGCTCAGCATCCGGCGATGTCGCCTTTATTTTTCAAATCAGAAAAGTGGGAAGCCGGACAATTTTCAGGCCAAGATAATTTCGGAAACGCCTATTCTATTTATGAAAATGAATTCCGAAAAATAAGCGACAATCGGGTTTCTTTCTATAAAAATGTATCGTTAGGAAAAATTCATCAGGTTGATTTGCAGAATCCGTTGCAGATTGTATTATTTTATAAACAATTCACGACAGCGGTTTTATTGGACAATCAATTGAACGAAACCACTAAGATTAATTTTTCAGAATTAAATATTCCGCTGAATCCCGAAGCAGTGAGTTTGGCGTCACAAAATCGCCTTTGGATTTATAATATGCTATCGCAAAAGTTGGGGTTATTTGATATTTTGAAAAATACGTTTCAGCCGATAACACAGTCTTTTGACCAAAATTTAAAATTTTACCAATCCGATTATAACTACTTTTATTGGATAGACACCAAGCAAAATTTATACGTTTCAAATCTATTCGGAAAAGTCAATTTCCTTGGAATTGCTCCTGATTTCGACCAAATTCAAGTGGTTTCTCCCAACCAAATTTTGGTAAAAAAAGATAACGAATTGTATTTCTATAATTTAGAAAACAGCCAGAAAACGCCGATTGCCATAAATGAAAAAAGCTTCGTAAGTTTTTCCTATAAAGAGCAAATTTTATCTATTTTTACATCGCAAGAAATATATCAATATAAAATTATTTTACCATAATGCACATAGCAGTAGCAGGAAATATCGGAGCCGGAAAAACAACGCTGACGCGTTTATTAGCCAAACATTTTAAGTGGGAACCGCACTTTGAAGACGTTGTTGACAATCCATATTTGGATGATTTTTATCACCAGATGGAACGTTGGTCATTCAATCTGCAGATTTATTTCTTGAACAGCCGTTTCAGACAAGTTTTGCAAATTCGCGAAAGCGGAAAAAATATCATTCAAGACCGAACGATTTATGAAGACGCGCATATTTTTGCCCCGAATCTTCACGCAATGGGATTGATGACAAATCGTGATTTTACCAACTATAAATCGCTTTTTGATTTGATGCAAACGTTAGTTGAAGGTCCGGATTTACTAATTTATTTGAGAAGTTCCATCCCAAATTTAGTGAACCAAATTCACAAAAGAGGACGCGAATATGAAAATTCTATTTCCATCGATTATTTGAGCCGATTGAACGAAAGATATGAAGCCTGGATTGAAAGTTATACCTCTGGAAAACTGCTTATTATTGATGTTGACAATTTGAATTTTGTGGATAATCCTGAAGATTTAGGAGATATTATAAATAGAATTAATGCTGAAATCAACGGACTCTTTTAGATAGAATTGAGATTTCAGTATTGAGTATTGAGATAAAAAAATGCCTTTCAAATTGAAAGGCATTTTTCATTTAGTAAAACGCTATTATTGTTTTCTATAAGCATCTAATTTCGCATCAACTTCTGCCTCAGTTCCTTCAAAAACTTGTGTATCTACTTTGTCATTTGTTGTTGTAGTCACCGTTGTTTTCACTTTTCCGTCCGCATCTTTCATTGATTCAATTCGTACTTCTTTTGATGTTTGAACTGGCGCAGCTCCAGCTTCGGCTTGAATTGCTTGAACAAATTCAGTTTCTGTTACTTCTTCCACTTTTGCAATAGTATCGTGACCGCCTAAAATTGGAGCAATTACTAAACCTATTAAACACGTCAATTTAATCAAAATATTCATCGAAGGTCCAGAAGTATCCTTAAACGGATCGCCGACAGTATCTCCGGTCACGGCCGCTTTGTGCGCGTCAGAACCTTTGTAAGTCATTTCTCCGTTGATCATTACACCAGCTTCAAAAGATTTTTTTGCATTGTCCCAAGCACCACCAGCATTGTTTTGGAAAACCGCCCAAAGTACTCCAGAAACAGTAACTCCGGCCATATAACCGCCCAGCATTTCTGCAATTAATTGATTATTTTCTGGATAGACTAATTTCCCTAAAAGCACAATTGCAATTGGAAAACCAATAGTTAAAATTCCCGGAAGCATCATTTCGCGTAATGCGGCTTTTGTAGAAATATCAACACATTTTGCGTATTCCGGTTTTCCTGTTCCTTCCATAATTCCTGGAATTTCTCGGAATTGTCGTCGCACTTCGTAAACCATATCCATCGCTGCTTTTCCTACGGAATTCATAGCTAAAGCTGAAAATACCACCGGAATCATTCCACCAACAAATAACATTGCTAAAACTGGCGCTTTAAAAATATTGATTCCGTCGATTCCAGTAAATGTTACATAAGCTGCAAATAATGCTAACGAGGTTAACGCTGCAGAAGCGATCGCAAAACCTTTTCCGGTTGCCGCAGTCGTGTTTCCAACAGAATCTAAAATGTCTGTTCTTTGGCGCACTTCTTTTGGCAATTCGCTCATTTCAGCGATTCCTCCAGCGTTGTCAGAAATGGGTCCGAAAGCATCGATTGCCAATTGCATTGCTGTTGTTGCCATCATCGCTGAAGCCGCCAAAGCCACTCCATAAAATCCTGCAAAAGCATACGAAGCCCAAATGGCCGCTGCGAATAATAAAACCGTTGGGAAAGTTGAAATCATTCCTGTTGCCAAACCTGCGATAATATTTGTTCCCGCACCGGTGCTTGATTTTTGTACGATTGCTAAGATTGGTTTTTTACCCAAACCAGTGTAATATTCCGTTACCGAAGAAATTACGGCTCCCACAAATAATCCAACTAAAGTAGCGTAAAAAACTCGCATTGAAGAAATATTTTGAAGTCCTTCTCCGAAGAATTCCATTTTCATTGTTTGTGGCAACATCCAAGTGACTAAGAAATAACAGGCAACGGCAGTCAATCCGATAGAAACCCAGTTTCCTACGTTTAGCGCACCTTGAACTTGTGCTTCCTTTGCATCATTACTGCTGATTTTCACCAATAAAGTTCCGATGATCGAAATAATAATTCCGACACCGGCGATTGACATCGGTAATAAAATTGGTCCGATTCCTCCGAAAGCATCTGAAATGCTTCCACCCATATCTTTAATTACGTAGTTTCCTAAAACCATTGCTGCTAAAACTGTTGCCACATACGAACCAAATAAATCGGCACCCATTCCGGCGACGTCACCCACGTTATCACCCACATTATCTGCAATTGTAGCAGGATTTCTTGGATCATCTTCTGGGATTCCAGCTTCGACTTTACCAACTAAATCAGCTCCAACATCGGCTGCTTTTGTATAAATTCCGCCTCCGACTCTGGCGAACAATGCAATGGATTCTGCTCCAAGAGAAAATCCGGCTAAAGTTTCCAAAAGAATAGTCATTAATTCGCTGGCCGTTTTTGTCTCTCCATTGTAAAGACCTTCAGCCCATTGACCATTCATAAAAAAGTGGAAGAAGAAAATAAAGAATGCGGTCAGACCTAAAACGGCCAAACCAGCAACGCCAAGTCCCATCACAGTTCCGCCACCAAAAGAAACTTTCAAAGCTTGTGGCAAACTTGTTCTTGCCGCTTGCGTGGTTCTAACATTGGTTTTGGTTGCGATTTTCATTCCCATATTTCCCGCCAGGGCAGAAAAAAACGCCCCAAAAATGAAGGCGATGACAATTGATAAATGCGTGGTTGCTCCTGGAAGAAATGTGATTGCAGCAAGAGCAATGCTGGCGCCAATCACGAAGAAAGTCAATAATTTGTATTCTGCTTTAAGAAAGGCTAAAGCTCCCTCGTAGATGTACTCGGAAATTTCTTTCATTTTTCCATCTCCCGCATCTTGTTTTAAAACCCAAGATCTTTTAACTGCCATAAAAAGTAGTCCGACAACGGCGAGTACCATTGGGACATAAATCATAATTGATTCCATAAAAAATTTGTTGGTTTTGGTTAATAATATGTAAATGTAACGAAACCAACATAAATAAAAAAGCAATATTCGGCTAAGAATATTGCTTTTTTAATAATTTATTAGGATTTTGATTATCGAATGCTAAATAAATCAGCTGCACGATTTTCAATTGCTTCGAAACGATCAACACATTGTTCGATGATTTCTTTAGCTTCGGCTACGTCTCCCCATCCACCAACATCAACTTTCTTTTGCTCTAAATCTTTGTAAACTTGGAAGAAATGTTCGATTTCTTTCAATAAGTGTGGATTCATATCAGACAAGTCATTCAATTTGTTCCAGATTGGATCAGAAACTGGCACACAGATGATTTTTTCGTCTGGACCTTTTTCGTCTGCCATGTGGAAAACTCCGATTGGCTTGATTTCCATTACACATCCTGGGAAAGTTGGTTCTGTTGCCAATACCAAAACATCCAAAGGATCTCCGTCTAATGCCAATGTTTCTGGAATAAATCCGTAATCTGCCGGATACATCATTGATGAAAACAACATTCTGTCAAAACGGATTTTTTTTAATTCAAAATCGTATTCGTATTTATTTCTGCTTCCTTTTGGTATTTCAATTAATACGTCAAAAGATTTTTGCTTAGCTGCACTCATATTGTAATTTGTTTCTATATACTGTTTTAGCGGGTGCAAAAGTAACGATTAAGATACTTCCAAACAATAAAAAGAATAAGATTTGTTAGAGAAATAAAGATTTCTTAAAAATGGAAACCAAAAGATGCTTTAACCGCAAATTTATTGGCATCTGGAAGATCTAAATAACTTCCTCTCCACGCGAAATCAATTCGTAAAACCTTGAAAATGTTTCCGATACCAGCGTGATATTCCCAATAAACGTCATCTGGCGCTGTGTAAGGAATTGCGGTTTGTGCATTTATAGCTCTGTTTTCATCAGAAATAGTTCCGTAAACACCTTTAATTCCTATGATTTCTCTCCAATTTAATTTACGAAGAAAAGGAACTCTGGCGAATAATCTTCCGTTAAAATTGTGCTCAAAATGCAACGAAACATATTCATCGGCCATAAATTCATAATAATTCATCAAGTTATATGTGTTGTCGATTACAAAATACGACTGGTTTCCTGGAACAACTCCCATTAAACCAAGCGGAACCGCTCCAAAGATTTTCCCTGCTTCAAAAGTCGTGAATAATCTACCGAAACCACCAACAAGAACTGGCTGTTTGTAGTAAAATTGTACTTTTTGGTAATCAAAATCACTTCCAAAAATTCCTTGAATACCTTGACTGAAACTCAGATATAATCGGGCATAATTTGTGTCAACATCGGTTCTCTCAACGCCGTAACCAATCGATCTTCTGCCCGGCATATAATCTACCGAAGCATTAAATTCATACTGTCTTACATCGCTTTTGATATTTCCGTTTTCGTCGAAATAATCAAGACTGAATGTTGCTGGCGAAGCTGATTTTAAAGTTCTAAACGAGAATCCGGCTTGCAATACAAAGTTTTTTAACGGCTCAACCTCAGCAGAAAAATTCGTTAGATTTACCGACGTCAATTTACTATTATCACCGCTGGCAAAGAAAGATGACGAAGCAAAACTCCTTCCTAATAAATCATTGGAAGTTGTTAAACTCACACCGATTTGCTCAATATCGCGTCGATTTCCTCCCGAAATAATGAAGCGGTTTTTTTTGTTCAGCAAGATTTTTCCGGAAAGTCCATACTTAAATTGGTTGTCTTTAAAACCATAAGCGCCGTAACCCTGAATTCTCCACGGATCGTTTTGACCAAAATAAGTTCTTCCGCCTGCGCGAAGTCGAATTCCTTCGACATCATTGTATCCAAAAGTTGAGAAAATCGGACCAAAATCGAAATTGTTCATTTCAACATAACCGCTTCCTAAAATGGACGCCAAACTATACAATCGCTTAAATTTCTTGACGGTTTTCAAGGTGTCAAGCATTTTATAAACGCCTTTTTCGTCTTTATTTAATGTCTCAAAACGGTTTTCTTCCCAAAATTCATCGGGCCTTTCATAAACTGTGGGATCAAAATAATTGACTTCCTGTTTATAAAATCCGTCATCTTTTTTAATATCAAATTTATGGTCTTTAAACAAAGTTGTTCTTTTTCCATAAACGCCTCGGGACTTATCTTTTTTATTAAATGCAAAATCAGACATCATGTGATCGCGCGTCAAGAGAAACACAGAATCGTTCAGAACGTCAAATTCTTGCTCAATATAAATCTCTTTTACCCAGTTAATATTGGCACTTCGGCTCGCTGTTAAGTTAATTTTTTTGATGGCAAAAGTAGTATCGTTTACCCAAAAATCTCCTTTGAAAGTCAGCTCGTTTTTCCTTCTTGGATAAAAAACAATATTGTAACACCACTTGTTGTCGATGTAAGTACTGTCGTGTAAAACGTAATTATAAACGTTGATTCCCGTTGTAGAAAGCGGGCTCACGAAGTCTTTGTCAAAAAACTTTAAGTAATTATTGTAGATATCATATTCAGCATACAAATCTTTCACAAAGGCAATAATCTGCTGATTATTCTGAAAACCTGAGTTTTTGTTTGCCGCAAGAATCTCCTTGATTTTGCCGGTTGTGTTGTCGCCATAAACTTTGCTCAAAGCTTCGTTTATGAATATTGGCAAATATGATTTTCCGGTCACGTCAGACGTATCAACTTGTTCAAAAACAAATTCCATTCCCTTGAAAAGTTTGCTTTTCATCAAGGCGCTGTCGATCGTATTTAAGTCAAATTCTACTTTTTCGTACTTATCATACTCGTATTGTTTGAATTGACGAAGACCATTTTTCTTTTTCCTAGCCCAAATTTTTCGAAGGATTTCCAATGCTGGGTTATCTGCTTTCTTGGAAGTTTTTCCGGTATAAATTACAACTTCTCCAAGCGATTTTCCGCCCCCGAGTTGAACTTCTAGGTTGTAGTTCACAGGTTTTTCTAGCGCAATTTCCTTAGGCTCCATTCCTACGTAAGAAACCAAAAGTGTATTTTGAGTCGTCTTCGATTCAAGATAGAATTTTCCTTCTTCATTTGTAATAATTCCATCAGTTGTTCCCTTAAAAACTACATTTGCGTATGGAAGTGGTTGCTTAAACTCGTCATAAACGATTCCGCTGACCTTTGTTTGAGCCACGACGAAATTCATAAATAAAAAGAAAAAGCTAAGGCTTAGATATATTTTCTTATTCATAGATTGATTGCAAAAAAAAACTTCATCAAAGGTATTCTGATGAAGTTTCAAATATAGGGAATTAGATAATTGAAAAATTAGATAATTTGTTAATGTACAATCAGCGAATTGAGTATTTCGTTAATTCACTAAATTTCTAATCGTTTCTTATTTAATTCTTTTTGTAAGCTACTTTTTTTACTGCTTTAATAACGTCTTGCGCATTTGGCAACCACTCTTTTAACAAAACTGGAGAATATGGCGCTGGCGTATCAGCAGTTGTAATTCTTTGGATTGGAGCGTCTAAATAATCAAAAGCTCTTTCTTGAACGATGTAAGTAATTTCAGAAGCAACACTTGCAAAAGGCCAAGCTTCTTCAAGAACTACCAAACGGTTTGTTTTCTTTACAGATTTCAAAATCGTTTCATAATCCATTGGACGAACAGTTCTCAAATCGATGATTTCACAAGAAATTCCTTCTTTTTGTAATTCGTCAGCTGCTGTGTAAGCTTCTTTGATGATTTTTCCGAAAGAAACAATTGTTACATCAGTTCCTTCTCTTTTAATATCAGCAACACCCAGAGGAATTGTGTATTCTCCTTCTGGCACTTCACCTTTATCGCCATACATTTGCTCAGATTCCATGAAAATAACTGGATCGTTATCACGAATCGCTGCTTTCAACAAGCCTTTTGCGTCATACACGTTTGAAGGAACAACAACTTTCAAACCTGGCGTATTTGCAAACCAGTTTTCAAAAGCTTGAGAGTGAGTCGCACCTAATTGACCCGCAGAAGCCGTTGGCCCTCTAAAAACCATTGGCATTGGGAATTGTCCTGCAGACATCTGACGCATTTTTGCAGCGTTATTGATGATTTGGTCAATACCAACTAATGAAAAGTTGAATGTCATATATTCTACAATTGGGCGGCATCCGTTCATGGCTGAACCAACTGCAATACCAGCGAAACCAAGTTCAGCGATTGGTGTATCGATAACTCTTTTTGGTCCGAATTCGTCTAGCATTCCTTTTGAAGCTTTGTAAGCACCGTTATATTCGGCAACTTCCTCACCCATCAAATATACTGATTCATCACGACGCATTTCTTCGCTCATTGCCTCAGCGATTGCTTCTCTAAATTGGATTGTTCTCATATTATATATATTGTCTTCTTATTTTTTGAAACGCAAAAATAATTATTTTAAATAACTAAATAGAATATTTTGTGGTTAAGTTGTGAATTCTTCAGAATGATTTTTTTTGTTTCCAAAATTATTGTTTTACGAAAACGGTTTAGTTATTTTTCCTTGAATGCGGATTTTCAAATTATTTGCCCTGTTCGGTTTTGTTTGCGTTTGGAAAACTCTTATTTGATAGGAAGATTTAGAAACGCCGATTGGCGCGGATTTTAATGAATGTTATTATGCCGAAAGGGAAATCGCTTTCGTGTCACAAGTTGCAAAGATTCCTCCTTCGTCTGAATGACAAAAAGTTTCATTAGGACATCCGAAAAGCTTATCGTTAACGTTTGTCGACAAAGATTGGGACTGGCGTTTCCAAAAAAGCGACACACTTTCTCAAATAGCCCCGATGGTGCGATTGTTTGAGCTCTTTCACGGCTGATTAAGACGTGAAAAGCGAGTCGCTCCAGCGGGAAATGCGATGGCCGAAAATGCCGGATGTGTCGCTCCTAAAAACAATTAAATATACTTACAAGGTTTTGGAAACCTTGTATGATTTTATAGATTCGTTAAATAATTGAGGTTTTTAACCAAAAATTGTAACTTGCGGGCACTATAAATTACTCAAAAATTAGAATATGAAATTTTTAAGACTTCTGGTCCTTTTGTTGGTCGTTCCTGCGTATGCGCAACAAGGCGGGATGTGGATTCCTTCGCTTTTGAAAGGGATGAACGAGACTGAGATGAAAAATCTGGGGATGAAAATGAAAGCGTCTGACATTTATGACGTGAATAAATCGAGTTTGAAAGACGCGGTACCGCAATTTAACGGCGGTTGCACGTCAGAAGTGATTTCTGACCAAGGCCTTTTATTGACGAATCACCACTGCGGTTTTGGGCAAATTCAGAGCCATTCTTCGGTGGAACACGATTATTTGACAGATGGTTTTTGGGCAAAATCTTTAGAGGAAGAATTGCCAAATGAAGACTTGGAAGTGACTTTTATCGTGAAAATCGAAGACGTAACGACGCAAGTTTTAAACCGTGTTGCCGGAATTTCTTCGGAAGCTGACAAGCAGAAAAAAATCCAAGAAAATATTTCATCGTTGACAAAATCATTGCCGAAGGAAGCTTGGCAAGAAAATAGAATCCGTACTTTTTATGAAGGAAATCAATATATTTTGTTCGTAATTGAAAGTTATAAAGACGTTCGTTTGGTGGGTGCTCCACCTTCTTCTATCGGAAAATTTGGTTCGGATACGGATAACTGGGTTTGGCCAAGACACACTGGAGATTTTTCTTTATTCAGAATTTATGCGGATAAAAATAACCGTCCGGCAGCGTATTCAAAAGACAATGTTCCATACAAACCGAAGCACTTTTTGCCGGTTTCTATTAAAGGTGTGGAAGAAAATGACTTTACATTGGTTTTTGGATATCCAGGTAGAACCACAGAATATTTGCCATCTGTGGCTGTGGAACAAATCGTGAACAGCTTGAATCCTGCGAAAATTGAAATTCGTGACCGAGCGCTGAAAGTGACTGACGGATTCATGCGAAAAGACAATGCGATCAAGATTCAATATGCTTCGAAATATGCCGGAATTGCAAATTATTGGAAAAAATGGATTGGTGAAACTAAAGGTTTGAAAAAATCAAATGCGGTTGAAATCAAGAAAAACTTCGAAAAAGATTTCTTGGCTAAAGTTTCAAAAGCAGGAAAACAAGCTGAATACGGGAATCTATTTAATGATTTTCAGAAGAATTATGACGAAATCGCTCCTTATGCTTTGAGCAGGGATTATTTTATGGAAGTGGTTTTGAGAAATACAGAATTGCTCGCAACAGGTTTTAAACTATACCAATTAGAGCAGATTTACAATACGAGAGGCGAGCAATCTTTTACCGACAGGAAGAACAATTTGTCTTCTGGAATGGGCGAATTCTACAAAGATTTCAATGCTTCTGTAGATGAAAAAGTATTTGAGCAATTGATTGAATTGTATGCCACAAAGTCGCCGCAACAATTTTTGCCAGCGAATTTGAAAAATGCAGATTTCAAGAAATTGACTGCTGAAGTTTATGGCCAATCAAAATTGACGAGCTACGAAAAATTCAAAGAATTGCTTTCTGGAGATACCAAAACGGTTTTGGCAAAAATCAACGCTGACAAAGGTTTTCAATTGGTAAAATCAATGGCTGACGTATATTTGAAAGAAGTGAATCCGAAATATGAGGAAATCAATTTGAGAATTGCAGCATTGCAAAGAACGTATATGAAAGGAATCTTGGAATTGAGTCCAAAAGAAGCTCGAATTTTCCCTGATGCTAACAGCACATTGAGAGTGACTTATGGAAAAGTAAAAGGATATAACCCGAATGATGCCGTGAGTTATGACCACACAACTTATTTGGAAGGCGCGATGGAAAAATACATTCCTGGCGATTATGAATTTGACGTTCCTGCAAAGTTGATTGAATTGTATAATAATAAGGACTATGGACAATATGGAAAAGACGGTAAGTTGCCTGTGAATTTCATCGGGACAAATCACACGACTGGAGGAAACTCTGGAAGCCCTGCAATCGATGCGAAAGGAAACTTGATTGGTTTGAATTTTGACCGTGTTTGGGAAGGAACGATGAGTGATATTTTCTATGACCCTGCGATTTGCAGAAACATTATGGTGGATATGCGATATGTCTTGTTCATTATTGACAAATATGCTGATGCAAAACGCTTAATTGATGAAATGAAGATTGTGGGCGGCAAGAAATAATATTATTTTTTCTGTTTTGTTCGCTACTTTCAGTAGAAAAAACGGTAAGGACTAGTGGATTTTTTTAGACAAATGGTAGTTAATTCATATGCCATTTTAAAAAGCAGTCAAAAAACCCGCTAAAACACTGGATATCATAGCATTATTCAACAGTAAAAAACTTTTAAAAAAAAATGCCATAAATATTTTAAGATATTAAAAAATTTATATCTTTGCTCCGAATTAATAATTAACCTTTATAATTTAGTAAGATGAAAAAAGTTGTATTAAGCCTAGCATTAGTTGCTACTATGGCATTTGTTTCTTGTAAAGAAACTGCAAAAGAAGAAGCTGCAGAAGCTAACACTGAAGCTGTAGAAGCTCAAGCTGATGCTCAAGTTGAAACAGTTGAAGCTCAAGCTGACGCTGCTGTAGATACTGCAAAAGCTGCTGCTGACGTTAAAGTTGAAGAAGCTAAAGCTGTTGAAGAAGCTGCTAAAAAATAATTAGCACTTACAAGCAAAAAATTAACCTCGCTTTTAGCGGGGTTTTTTTATGCCAAAAAAAAATGCTGATTACAAATCAGCAAATATATCAGCACCGGTAAAATCTAGCGTTTCCGCTTTTGGAACATAAAGACGAACTTCAGCTACCCCTTTTTCTAAACGAAGCGCGGTATTAAATTTTCGGCTCGTTGCGTAAACTTTATCGTTTATAATCAAACGGTAGAAAAACTTCCCGCTTGACGTTTTGAACTTCATGCAAAAGGCATTTTCTGCGTTTTCCTTGATTAATTCAATATCTGTCTCAATATCCATTTTCAATTCATAAGAAGCGCTTGTAAACACAACCTTACCCTTTCTTGAAGTGTAAGCAAATTTATAATGATCTTCATCTTTTTTTGTGATTACAAATGCACCCATAGAATTTTTTAAAATTTTGTTCCGAGATAAATATACAGAAGTAAATAAAAACAAACGCAGATTCGTGGATTCATTTTTAATTACAAAAGATAATTTATTTATAAGATTTTAGAATAAGCTAAAATAAAAAAAGCTCGTAATTTTCATTACGAGCTTTTGTACTCAGAGCGGGACTTGAACCCGCACGAACATTGCTGTTCACTGGATTTTAAGTCCAGCGTGTCTACCAATTTCACCATCCGAGCAATTCTACTTTAAAAGTAGTATAAGATGTTGAGCGAAAAACGGGGCTCGAACCCGCGACCTCGACCTTGGCAAGGTCGCGCTCTACCAACTGAGCTATTTTCGCATTCTGTATTTGTAAGAACTGCAATACTTCAACCGTATTGCGGATGCAAATTTAATACATTAATTCAATTACACAAGCACTTTTTAGAAAAAAATCGAATAAAAATTATAACTTTCTGATAACGTAAACTTTAAAACTAAATTATTTCTTCGTCAGCATTCGTTTAATTTCGTTCAGCTTCATCAAAGCTTCGACTGGAGTCAATGTATTAATATCTAAACTTAAAATTTCGTCTTTTATTTCTTCTAAAAGCGGGTCGTCTAAATTGAAAAAACTCATCTGCATATCGTCTTTTTCTGATTTAATTCCGTTCAAAGCTTCGCCACTATGGTTTTTTTCTAATTTCTTTAAAAGTTTTTGTGCCTTTTGAATTACCGTTTGAGGCATTCCCGCCATTTTTGCTACGTGAATTCCGAAACTGTGGGCGCTTCCGCCTTTGACCAATTTTCGTATAAACAACACGTTGTCTTTTAATTCTTTTACCGAAACATTATAATTCTGGATTCGTTCCAAAATATCACTCATTTCGTTCAATTCATGGTAGTGCGTTGCAAACAAAGTTTTTGGTCGTCCTGGATGTTCGTGCAGATATTCAGCAATGGCCCAAGCGATTGAAATTCCGTCATACGTGCTTGTTCCACGACCAATTTCATCCAATAAAACCAAACTTCTATCTGATAAATTATTCAAAATCGAAGCCGTTTCGTTCATTTCTACCATAAAAGTTGATTCGCCCATCGAAATATTATCTGAAGCGCCGACTCTCGTAAAAATCTTGTCAATGATTCCCATTCGCACGCTTTCCGCAGGAACAAAACTTCCCATCTGCGCCAATAAAACAATCAAAGCCGTTTGTCGCAAAATCGCCGATTTACCCGACATATTCGGTCCCGTAATCATAATCAATTGCTGTGAATCTCGGTCCAAATAAACATCATTTGCAATATACGGAACTCCAACAGGCAATTGTTTTTCAATCACCGGATGGCGACCGTTTTTGATTTCCAATTCAAAAGTATCGTCTAAAATCGGGCAGACATAATTATTTTCATTCGCCAATTGCGTGAATGAAGTAAGGCAATCTAACTGCGCCACCAAGTTCGCATTCAACTGAACCGGCTTGATATACGTCGAAATCCAAACCACCAATTGCTCAAAAAGCTGGCTTTCTAACTGATGGATTTTCTCTTCTGCTCCTAAAATTTTGGATTCGTATTCTTTTAATTCTTCCGTAATGTAACGTTCTGCATTGACCAAAGTCTGCTTTCGAATCCATTCAGTCGGAACTTTATCTTTGTGCGTATTTCGAACTTCGATGTAATACCCAAAGACATTATTAAACGAAATTTTCAACGAAGAAATTCCGGTTTTCTCTGATTCTCGCTTTTCAATTCCTTCCAAATATTCCTTTCCCGTATTTGAAATATCGCGCAATTCGTCTAATTCTGGATGAACACCACGCGCAATCGCATTTCCTTTATTGATGGAAACCGGCGAATCTGGATTTAACGTCGTCTTGATTTTTTCTCGCAACAAATCACAGCTGTGCAAACTGTCCCCGATGATTTTCACGGCTTCGTTTTTACTTTCCAAAGCCAAAGATTTTATCGGAATAATGGCATCCAAAGAATCTTTTAAATACACGACTTCTCTTGGAGAAACTTTTCCGGTGGCAATTTTAGAAATCAAACGTTCCAAATCAGAAATCTGCTTGATTTGGTATTGTATGCTTTTCAAAACTTCCGGATTTTCTTTCAAATACGAAACTACATTGTGTCGGCCTTGAATTTTATTCAAATCTTTCAACGGCAATGCCAGCCAGCGTTTCAGAAGCCTTCCTCCCATTGGCGAAAGCGTTCTGTCAATCACGTCCAAAAGCGTCACGGCATTCGGGTTATAACTATGGTACAATTCTAAATTTCGAATCGTAAATCGGTCCATCCAAACATACGCGTCTTCCGCAATTCGCTGAATCGCCGTGATATGCTGTACTTTATTATGTTGCGTTTCGCCCAAATAATACAAAATCGCTCCCGAAGCAATGATTCCTTCCGGCAATTCTTCGATTCCAAACCCTTTTAATGAGTTTGTTTGGAAATGATTTGTAAGCGTTTCAAAAGCATAATCTTCCTTGTAAATCCAGTCTTCCAAGTAAAAACTGTGGTAATCTTCGCCAAAAGCTTCCTTGAAATCCCCCTTGTTTTGCTTTGGAACTAAAACTTCACTCGGACTAAAATTTTGGAGCAATTTGTCAATATATTCTTCATTTCCTTGCGCGGTCAAAAACTCTCCGGTCGAAACATCTAAAAACGAAATTCCGATGATTCTTTTTCCGAAGTAAATCGACGCCAAAAAATTATTTGATTTGGATTGCAAAACCTCATCGTTCATCGAAACTCCAGGAGTCACCAATTCGGTCACGCCACGTTTCACGATGGTTTTGGTCATTTTTGGGTCTTCCAATTGGTCGCAAATCGCAACACGAAGTCCGGCTTTGACCAATTTTGGCAAATACGTATTGATAGAATGATGCGGAAATCCAGCCAAAGCCGTCTCCGTTTCAGAGCCCGCGCCTCTTTTGGTCAGCGTAATTCCCAAGATTTTCGACGCGCGAATCGCATCTTCTCCAAAAGTTTCGTAAAAATCTCCGACTCTAAACAACAAGCAAGCATCAGGATATTTCCTTTTGATTTCGTTGTATTGCTTCATTAAAGGCGTTTCTTTGGGAGTTTTATCTTTCGAGGCCAAGGGATTTCGGAATTTTAAATTATTTTTGCTAAAGTAAAAAAACTAAAATTATTGCATCCGCATTTATGAGAAAACTTGCCAACAGTGAACTTGAAAGAAAAACCGTCGAAGATTTTAAGCAAGCCGACAAAACGCCAATCATCATTATCTTGGACGATATCAGAAGCTTGCACAACATCGGTTCGGTTTTCAGAACGGCAGATGCGTTTTTAATCGAGAAGATTTATTTGTGCGGCATCACCGCAGTGCCGCCAAATAAGGAGATACACAAAACTGCTTTGGGAGCCACAGAAACCGTTTCTTGGGAATATGCCAAAGATGTCTTGGAAGTTATTCAGAAATTAAAGCAAGAAAATGTTTCGGTTTTGGCCATCGAGCAAGTGGAAAATTCGATTTTTCTCCAAAATTTTTCTCCGGAAGAAAACCAAAAATACGCATTGGTTTTTGGAAATGAAGTCAAAGGCGTTTCTCAGGAAGCCGTTGCGATTTGCGATGGCGTGATTGAAATTCCGCAATTAGGAACAAAACATTCCTTAAATATTTCTGTCAGTGCTGGAATTGTGGTTTGGGATTTGTTCCAAAAGCTTCGTTTTTAAGGAATATAAAAAATTAATACCATATAAGGTAATGTCTTTTTTATTAGCTCAAAATTTTGCTCTGAATTTCCTCTAAAATTTCTATATAATCAAATTGATTCTGCACAAAATCTTTATCAGAAACATCAACAATCAAAACATTCAAATCGGTTTGGGATTTGATATAATCTAAATAACCACGGTTGATTTTGTCCAAATATTCTGCAGGAATTTCCTGTTCGTATGAACGGCCTCTTTTCTTGATATTTTCTAAAAGTCGCTCTGTATTTTGGTACAAATAAACATACAAATCGGGCTTTTTCATTTCTTTATAAATAATATCAAAAAGCGTTTTGTACAAACGATATTCATCTTCGCCAAGCGTTACTTTGGCAAAAATCAGCGACTTGAAAATATGATAATCGGCGACTATAAAATCTTTGAACAAATCAAATTGTGCCAAATCTTGTGACAATTGTTGGTACCGATCTGCTAAAAAAGACATCTCTAACGGAAACGCATAACGAGCTTGGTCTTTGTAAAATTTTGGCAAAAACGGATTATCTGCAAAACCTTCCAAAACCGTTTTGGCATTAAAATCTTCTGCAATTTTGTGCGTCAAAGTTGTTTTTCCGGCGCCAATATTTCCTTCGATGGCGATGTAATTGAATTGGTCGAAAGAATATTTTTGGATAGGAGATTTTAGGTTGGAAATTACTTTACAATCTGAATCATCACTGCAATCTTTAAGTAATTCTGAAGTGTTTTTGTTCAAAATCGGATGCACAAAATCAGTTTTCAAATCATTCACCGGAAGCAAAACGAATTTTCTATTTTGCATTTGCGGATGCGGCACTTTCAGATTTTCTGTTTCAAAAACGTCTTCGTTGAAAGAAATAATATCAATGTCGATGATTCTAGCTTGATAACCTTCAACTTCAGTTCTTATTCTTCCGAGTTTTTTTTCAGCTTGTAAAATTTCTACCAAAATTTCTTCTGAAGTTTTACAGCTGTGAACCAAAACGGCGCAATTGTAAAAAACGTCGCTCTCAAATCCCCATGCCGGACTCTCATAAAGCTTGGAAACTTTAACGACAGTTGCGATTTCAGAATGGATCGAGAGGATGGCTTGTTCAATATTTGCAAGCTTATCTCCTTGATTTGTTCCGATGGAAAGGATGATTTGATT
>Ga0265780_10000777_pt1 | contig 47799 bp, 48 predicted proteins | sample P1T30metagenome_FD_192432 | JGI IMG/M metagenome (GOLD analysis project Ga0265780, IMG submission 192432) | Plant litter microbial communities from East Loma Ridge, Irvine, California - P1 T30 | ecosystem: Environmental > Terrestrial > Plant litter > Unclassified | place: USA: California... | reverse complement strand
GGCAGCGTATTCGAGGTCGGAGAAGCTCTTTTGCATGATCGATGGCGGGCGGGGAACGTGCCGTTATTGTCTCAGGTTGCGGCGCTGGTGGGAACGGGAGCTGGGGAATTAATCAGTGCCTCCCTAGCGCCCAAAAAAAGGCGCTGTTCGCGTTAGTTAGACGAACTCGTTTGCCCTGCCGCGGTCTTACTCCTGGTTGAGTTAACCCGAGAGTGGCCATGAACAGCCTCACCACTGCACCGCTGTTGTGTGCGCTGAAAGACGTCACACTATCGACCGAGGAGATTGCCCGGCTTCGCGCGTGGGCAGGCGCCATCCGCGGGATCTGCGCCTCGCACGACTGCCTGCTCATCGCGCGCGACCGGTCCCGTAACACGCTCTACTTTCATACCGGACGTGGACCGGTTTCTGCGGCACAGCTCGACACTTGCCTGGGTCCGGTATTGCCGCCCAATGTATTACTGATCAGTGACGGAGCCGCATCCTGTCGCCGCTTTGCGCAAACTGCCGGACTCAAGCACGAATGGCTTAACGTGCGCGCGGGTATCAGAACTCAGGGCGACATCCACATCCAGAACGTCAATGGCTGGCACGCCCGGTTCAAAAACTGGATGATCCGCTTTCACGGCGTGGCGAGCCGCTATCTGGCGCACTATTCTGGATGGCAGAGAATACGCGATGAAGGCCGGTTGTGCACGCCGCAACAAATGCTTTTGGCTGCAGCCAAGCTGAACTGAGGAGTGGCGCCATGCCCACTTAACGCGAACAGCGCAAAAAAAAACCGCCGGGTTTGACGCCGGCGGTAAAAACCTGTTCCTTCGGGGGGAACAAATGCACAAGGACATCTTGCACGATGAAGATGTCACCTTGATGACAGCCACAGCATTTTATTGCCGCAGCTGCTGCACCTTCCGCTCCACGAATCCCTGCAGCTCTGCATTGAGCACGCCGCTTGCGGCGGCCTGTTGAAACGCCGCCAGCGCCTCCGCGTTGTGCTGGTCGGCCTGCAGCGCAATGCCCAGTCCCATCAGCCAGACCGCGTTTCCGGGCGTGGCGGCCAGCGCCGCCTGGTATTGCACGGCTGCTTCCCGGTTGCGGCCCTGGCGTTGCAGCACGCCGGCAAGGAATGCCTGGTAGTCGCCATTGCCTTGCGCGTACGGCAGCGTGCGCAGCAAGGTGTCGATGGCGGCCGTGCCCGCGCTACCCTGTTCCAGCTGCAGGCGCGCCAACAGCATGGCCATGGCTGGCTGGCGCGGGTCCAGCCCCAGGCCGAGTTGCAACTGGCGCACGGCGTCGTCGCGCCTGCCCGCTTCCACCAGCAGGCTGACCAGGGTCTGGCGCGCGGCGTCGTGGCGCGGGTCGGTTTGCAACGCGCGTTCGAGCGCAGCGATCGCGTCATGGATGCGGCCTTCCTGCAGTTCGGCCAGCGCGCGGCGGTAGTCCGCTTCGCTGCCGCGCTGGACGACCGGTGCGCCGCGTGTGACCGCATTCACTCCCGGCGCCACCTCGGGAGCAGGCGCCACAGCCGCTGGCGGCACGCGTACCGGACGGTGCGGTACTGCAGCAGGTGCAACCACAGCCACAGGCTCCGCAGCCACAGGCTCCGGCGCCACTGCTTCAAGCACCACTGCCTCAGGCGCCACAGTCAGCACCGGCGCCGGCGCCGGCGCCGCCACCGGCTGCGGTGGCGTGATCCGCACCATGCCTGGTGGTACGGGCGCCAGCGGCAGCGGTCCCTGCGCCGCCACCACTGGCGGCGTGACGGCGCGCAGCCTGGCCAGCTCGCGCCAGCTGAACCAGCCGCCAACCGCCAGTACCGCCACCAGTCCGGTCGCCAGCGCCACGCGTGGGACCAGCTTCGACGCCGGGCGTGCGACCGGCCTGACCAGCAGCGGCTCGACGCCCGCGCCTGGCGCGGTGCCGCGCGCATCCAGGTCCTGCAGCATTTGATTGATCAGACTCATTTCGCCAGCGCCCATGCGAGGCCGCCACCGGCGGCGGCCAGTACACCCAGCGCGGTGAGCCACGGCCAGCGGCGCCGCTTGATCGACGCCGTGTCGCGCATCGCCTCCACGACGTGGGCGCCGCTGACCTGCTGGCGGCCCTGCCCGTACGCCAGCATCAGCGCCTTGTGGGCAACGATATTGACCAGGCGCGGGATGCCGCCGCTGGCGCGGTAGAGTTTGGCCACGGCCGCGCGCGAAAACAGGCGCGCGCCCGTGAAGCCGGCCACGCGCAGCCGGTGGGCCAGGTAAAACTCGAGGTCGTCGCGTGTGAGCGGACCCAGGTGGTAGTGGAACGTAATGCGCTGGGCCAGCTGGCGGATCGAACCGGCCTGCAAGTGCTCGTTCAGCTCGGGCTGGCCAAACAGCACGATTTGCAGGAGCTTCCGCTTTTCCGTTTCCAGGTTGGTCAACAGGCGCAGCGCTTCCAGCGTGACCTGCGGAATGGCCTGCGCTTCGTCCAGGCACAACAACACGCGCTTGCCGTCCGCAGCCAAGACCAGCAGCCGCGCCGTGATCGATTTCAGCAGCTGGTGCTGGTCGACGTCCTTTTCCAGCACCACTTCCAGCTCATCGGCCAGGGCCAGCATCAGCGTGCGCGGCTCCAGATACGGGTTGGGAATGTAGGCGCTGACAAAATCCGGACCCAGCGTGGCCAGGAATTTACGGCACAGCAGCGTCTTGCCGGTGCCGACTTCGCCCGTGATCTTGATGAAGCCTTCGCCGCTGCGCGCTGCCACGAGCAGCGTGTTGAGCGCTTCCTGCGAATGCGGGCTCGTGAAAAAGAAGCTGGTATCCGGCGTGATGCCGAACGGCGCCTCGCGCAGGCCGAAGTGGGCGTCGTACATCATGGCCTCTTGTTGGGATCGAGGGCGTCGATGCGGCGGCTGCTGTCGAGCAGGTCCTGGTTCCAGCTGTTGGCGCCATCGACGATGGTTGGCTTGATCAGCACGACCAGTTCGCGCTTCTGGTTGACGTTCTTGTTGTTGCGAAACAGCGCGCCCAGCACCGGAATATTGCCGGCGCCCGGCACCTGGGAATTGTCGCCGCTGGACGACTGGCGCATCAGGCCGCCAATGGCCACCACGCGGCCGTCCTGCCCGCGCACCATCGAGTCGATCTCGGACGTCGACGAGGCCGCCAGCGGCAGGCTCAGGTTGCCGGCCGTACCCAGGTTGATGTCCTTGGTTACTTCCGTCACCTGGCTCACCGACGGGTGCACGTGCAGCAGGATGTTGCCCTTGTCGTCGATCTGCGGCGTCACATCCAGCACCACGCCGGAAAAGAATGGTTGCAGCGTCACGCTCGGGGTCACGGTGTTGCCGGTGGTATTGCTGTTGGTTGTGCTGGTGACGCCGGTCACATAAAACTCGTCAGTGCCGATCTTGAGCACGGCCTTCTGGTTGTTCAGCGTGGCAATGCGCGGGCTCGACAGCACGTGCACGGTGCCCTGGGATTCCAGGAACGACAGCAGCGCGGCAAAGTTACTCGTCTGGAACGCCAGTCCGAACAGCGAGCCGGCAGCGTTCCGGGCGTTGCCCAGGCTGAAACCGGTGCTCGCAGCCAAGCCGTCGCCTGAAATGACCGGCGGCTGCCCGCCAGTGAACGGCAGTGGCGCCAGCGTCGTGCCTGGCGACACGAAGCCGGTGGCCACGCGGTTGTTGTGGCGGCTGTCGAAGGAAGCAAACGACGCCCAGTTGATGCCGCTCTGGAAACTGTCGTTCAATTCCACTTCGAGGATCTTTGCTTCCAGGATCACCTGGCGGTCCACCGACAATTGCGTCGCCTTCAGGTACAAGTCGACATTGCGCAGCTCTTCCGGCATGGCGCGGATCACCAGCACGCCCGACTGCGGGCTGACGACCACGCTGCGGCCATTGGCCTTGGAGCCGACGATTGCTTCGATCGATTCCTTCAGTTGCGGCCAGAAATCGGTCTCGGACGTGGTCAGCAGGTCGGTGCTGTTGCGCTGGCTGCCGGCCTGGCCGTTCACCTGGTCGTTGTTCTGGTTCTGGTTCTGGTTCTGGTTGTTCTGGCTGTTCTGGTTACCGTTCTGCCCATTCTGGCCGTTCTGGTTGTTGTTGACATTCGACACCGACGTGGACGTCACGCGCAGGCTGGATGCGCCGCGCCGTGCGCTGTTCAGGTAATTCACCTGGAACATGCGCGTCTGCATGGTCAGCGGGCGGATCGACACGCGCGTGCCGTTGATCTGGTAATCGTAGCCGTACATGTCGCGGATGGCATCGAGCGCCTCGACCAGCGTCACATCCTTCAAATTGGCCGTGATGGTGCCGGTGACGTCGGGATGGACCAGCATGTTGTAGCGCGTACCGGCCACGATCGACTGGAAAAACTGCTGGGCCGGCACTTCCCGGAACGCGACGTTGAAACGCTCTTCCAGCGCCGGCCGGGCTTTCGGCAAATTGCCGGCCAGCGCACTGACCGGCGGCACCAGCGCGTTTGCCACGGCAGCGTCGAGGGGCGCGGCGGGCGTGGGGGCGCGTGCGGCGGTGGCCATTTCCTTGCTGATTTCTGCGTATGTCGACCGGCTGGACGGCGTCTGGCAACCGGCGAGCAGCAACAGGATGGCAAACGCAAGGGGCGCGCGCGCCAGGGGATAACGGGTCATGGGATTCCTCATTCTGGCTTGCGGGCCGGCGCCGCACCGGCCCCGTTCAATGTCAATATTTCTTGCCGCGCGCCGCGCTGCAGAACCACTTGCGCCTGGCTCATGCCGACGACGCGCGCGCCGCCGACGAGATCGCCGACGCGCACCGTGTTACCGTCGATCACCGCCACACGGCGCCCGCCTGCTGCGCGGCCGACCAGGATCGATTGCAGCTGCGGCGCTGCGTTCGCGTGCGCGCCGGCAGCCGGCCGCAGCATCTGCGCGGGCGGGCGCGTCGGGTCCGGCACGGCCTGCGCCAAGGCGCCACTGGCCAGCAAGGCCCCGGCCAGGACAAGGTAGTTCATAGCTTCATCCATTTGCTGTCCAGGCTGAGCGTGTACAGCGTCAGCGTTACCTGCGTGCGCGGATAGTCTTCCACGACCAGCTGCGCCCGGCCCCAGAAGAGCTGGGTCGGCAGGCGTTCCAGCGCGGCCATGTAGTCGATCATGTCGGCGTAGCTGCCACGCACCGTGACCTGCACGCCGTGGCGGTACAGCAGGCCGGCGACCGGGTGTGCGGGCGCAGTGGCCGCAGCCGTGGTCGCAACCGGTGCGGCAGCCGATGCCGTAGCAGGTGCGGCAGCAGCCGGCGGCGCACCTACTGCCGTGACCGGCAACGTTGCGAGCGCAACCAGTTGCAGGCGGCCGTTGGCGCGCAAAATCGTTTGCAGCAGCGGCGCCATCTGTTCCGGTGCAACCAGACCCTTTTGCATGCTGGCGAGGCTGTCGCCCAGCGTGCGCGTTTCCGCCCTGGCGCTGGCCAGTCGCTGGCGGCTGGCGGCGTCCGGGTCGCGCGCAAACGCATCGACCAGGGTCGTGATTTGCGTGTCGACGCCCGCCATGGCGGCCCGCTGCTGGGCCATTTGCGCCCGCAGGCGCGCCTGTTCGCGCAGCAGCGGATCGAACGCCAGCATGAACAGCATGTACAGCACGACGGCCGCGCAGGCAAGAAACAGGCCGATGCGCTGGCGCAGCGTGGCGCGGTCGATCCGTGCAGCCAGCGTGGTCCAGTAGCGCTTCATGGCTTCGCCTCGACGGCATTAGCCTGCAGTGAAAACTCGACGAAACGGGCCAAAGGTGCAGGCGTTGCCGGCGCACCTGCAGGCGCGGGGACTGCGGCCGGCTGGCTGATCTGCAAATCGCCGAAGGCCTTGCCCTGCAACACAGGCTCTTGCGTCAGGCGCCCGATGTAGGCCGGCACCAGCGTGGCGTCGAGCGCCCTGCCCTGCAGCGACATGGCCGACCCGACATCGAGCATGATGCCGGTCAGCCAGAGGCCGTCACGGTGCTGGCGCCCCAGCGCGCGGAACGACTCGGCGTAGCCTCGCGTATTGCCGAGGTCGCCACTTTGCACGATGTGTGCGACGTGCCGCAGTGCTGCCAGCTGCGCTTCGGCGTCCCCGGCCTCGGCCGTCAATGCGGCGCTGGCCGCACGCGGCGCAAATTCCGTGCTGGCAGTGGCCAGACGCGCCTGCGTTTTGGCGGCCTGGACCGTGACGGCGGCCGCTTCCTGGCGCAAGGCGCCCACGCTGTGCCAGGCCGTGCCCGCAATCACCAGCGCGCCCGCTGTCATCATCCCCAGCGCCTGCGCCATCGTCCGTGCCGCAAAGATTTTTTTCTGCTGCAGGAAGATTGGGTTGAAGAGGTTGATCTGCTGGCTCACAGCACCGTCTCCTCGAGGCGCAATGCTGCTCCCAGCGCAATGAACAGTTGCTGCTGCAATACAGGCCCGGCCAGCGCCGGCACGCCCGACAGGTCGAACACGTCGGCCAGGTCGAAGCGCGCCACCGGCGTGTACAGGTTGGTCGACAGGTATTCTTCCAGCCCGGTAATGGCGGACGGCGCCAGCAGCAGGCGCGCCACATTAATAAAGTGGAACTGGCGGTCGAAATGGTCCAGCGAGCGCTGCAGCTCGAGCGTGATTTTTTCGAAGCGCTGGTGTTTGCGCTCATGTTCGGGATCGAGCAACTGGTCCAGCGTGACGTCGATCCGGCGCGACAGATACAGCTCGCCGTTGAACGACACCGTCAGCAGGCCCCCGTCCTCGTCGAACGACAGCAGCGCCAGGCCGCGCCCGTCCGTCTCCAGCAATGCCGAAATATTCCTCTGCGCCATTTCCGGGATATCGATGGCAAGCAGCTGAATCTTCGCCAGCGCAAACAGTTTCTGGCACTGCTCGATGACGGCATTTTTGGCGGCAACGGCAAACATGCTGTGCTGGCGCACGGCTGCCGTTTTGTCGACCGGGATGTCAAGGACATCGATGGTGGCGTCATCGACGTGAAAGTCGAGCAAGTCCTTGAGGCGCCAGCGCACGGCGGTGCGCAATTCTTCCGCGGGCACATTCGGGGCATCGACTGCCAGCACCTGGTACTGGCCGCCAGCGAGCACCGTGCTGCAACGGTAGATATTGGCATGCAGTTCACGGGCGGCTTTTTCCAGGCCCTCCTGCGTGGCACCGCCTTCGATGATTGCGGCCAGCGTCACACGCGGCCTGGCGCCTGCAGCGCGCACCACGCTGGCTGCAGCCAGGCGGTTGCCGTGCAGCGCCAGCGCAAGCCAGGCATCGGTTTTGACGGTTCGTTTGAAAAGACGCATGCGGCGCATAGTAAAACTGTTAAGACAACATCGGGGAAGTTACGCTAGATGCTTGATTATATTCACGATCTCCAGAAAAGCGCGGCCAAATTTGCACTTCGACAATAGAAATCAGCGTTCCGGGATGGAAGTGTTGCATTTCTACGAGGCAATAGTGACAAGCTGTTGCAAGGATATACAGAGACTCATTAATACACCTCCCGCAAGTAGATAAAATTGCTCTTGTAGACGCCGAAGACTGCCTGCGCCAGCGTGCTGGGCAACCAGGCCGGGGCGCCGGTCATGTTGAACATGGCGCTGCCGGTTTTGCCTGCGCCGGGCGGTGCGATGAAAAACCGCGCCGTGCCTGCGGTGAACGCTGCATCCTTGGGCGTCATTTTCAACGTGCTGTCGCAGGCGTTTGCGACCAGCAGGTTGCGCTTGCAGGCGCTGAAGGCAATCGTTGGGGGCGTGGCGCCAGTGTCGGCCAGGTTCCCGGTCCAGCTGCCGGCGCCGCTGGCCGGCTTGTACCAGAACTGGGCGTCCATCGTCACCGGCAGGCGCAACAGCTCCGAACCAGGCACGGTACTCAGGCGCAGGCGGCCGTTGAGAATCATCAGGCCGGCTTCAAGCGACGTGTCGGCCTGCTTCGACGTCAGTTTCACGCCGGCGGCGTCCAGCTGGTTCTTCGTTGTCGCGCGCAGGTAGATCGGCAGCGACGGGCTCCAGGCGGTGGAGGCAGGCTGCGTGCGGCTGAACGGCACCGGCAGCGCGTAGGCAGCGCTGGCTACCATGGCGTCGTAGCTGCCGGTGACAGGCAGCGCTGCCACGGCAGACGCGGTCAAGGCGCCGCCGCCTGGCGCCAGCGCCGACGTGGCGCCGACACTGGTGACGGCCGACAAGGTGATCTCGTCGCCGAACACGCCGCGAAAGTTCTGCACCGGGTTGTCGTTGACATCGAGCGGAATCACGTTGACGAGGAAGTTCTGGGTCGCATACGACGCGCCTGGCACGCCGGACGGGCACACCGGCAGCTTGCTGATCTTTGTGCAATCGGGAAAGGTCGGCGTGACCACTGTCTGGAACGAAAACGGATAGAACCGGCCAACCTTCAGCACGCCGTCCTTCACATCGCCCACGACACCGAAATAGCCACCGGAGATGCTGGCCACGAGGGTCGGCACGCCTACTTCATTGAATATGCCCGTGCCGGTGAATACGCCTCCGGAAGCGGGGTTCGGCCAGGCCGTGACCAGCTTGGGCCGGTTGCCCATGGCAGCGGCAATCAGCTTTTCGTCGTCGTTGGCGGTCGGCAAGACTGCCGGCAGAGCGACGGTGACAGCAGCGTCGCCATTGCCGAAATTTGGCGCCGGTTTGCCGCCAACCATCAGCGCGAGGACGCGCATCGTGAAAGACGCACCCGCCGCCAGGAAGGGCGCAGAAGTCGACGTGGCCGACACGCCGCTGCCGTTCACTTCCAGCTTCAGCACGTCCGGATACCAGACGATGGCAGGGCTCGATACGACCGTGCCGCCCGCATCTTTTACTGATACGAGCACCTTGCCCACGTCGGCGTATCCCATCGTGATCTTCGCGGATGGCGAATTGGCCGGGAACGCCAGCTGAATCGCTGCGCTCCAAGCGGCGTTGCCGGCTGCTGGTGCAGCAGGGCCGTCAGCGCAGAGGGGCACCGCCACGGTATTGATCATTGCCTGCACGCCGGCGTTTTTCAGCGGAAGCACGCAAGTGATGGCGAAGTTGATGGGGACCGTCGTTGCCGCGGTCGTGTTGCGCGCCACCGGCACGCCATTCGACAGCGCCGTCAGGTAACCATCCACGGACGTCGCCGCCGGCACGCGCTGGTCGGCCGCGACCGGGTTGCACTGCCCGGCCGTTCCAAACGCCACATTCGGCTTGCACGCGCTGTCCGTGAAGACGTAGCTCACTGCGCCGCGCGTGACGGTGGTGGTGTCGCTGGCGCTGTTGTTGGCGCTGTTGCTGTCGTAATTGACGCCGGATACCGACGCGGTGGTAGTGACCACGCCCTCGGCGGTCGGCAGCACGGTCAGCGTGATGTCCGGGAGCGACGTGTTGCTGGTGAACAGACCATTGTATTTGCAGGTGACGACCTGGCCGGCCACGCTGCAGTTCCAGCGTGTCCCTTCGCCCGAGACGTAGCTGACGCCGGCCGGCAGCGTGGCGGTCAGCGTGATCGGCCCCACTTCCGTATTCGGGCCGGCGTTAAATACCGACAAGATATAGGTCCCCGGGGAGCCGGCCAGGAAAGCGCCGTTGCGCGTGATGGCCAGGGCCAGGTCGACCGCAGGCGTCGTCGGCACGGCCACCATCTGCGCCGACAGCAGCACCATGTCGTTGCCGGAGCCATACACAGTGGTGGCGCTGGTCTGGCCGGCCTGGATGGCAGTCGACCCGACATCGTACGCATCGAAATCGATGGCGAGGGACGCTGTGTTGCCGTTGATATTGCTTTGCGAATTGAACTGGTTGCCGGCCGGGTTCAGCGAGTCGGTCATCCGGGTGCCATTGAACGTGATGTCTTCGCTGCCGGTGTTGTTCGCGTCGCCCTCCCATGTGATGTGGCCGACCCGCCCGGTGACGCCGGTCGTCAGCGCCGGGATGCGAAAACCCGTCATGGTCGTCGTGTAGCTGGTATTGCGGAAATACTGGAAGCCTTCGTAAAGATTGAGGGTCCGGTACGGCTGGCTGGCGTCGGAATACACCACCAGCAGCGAAAAACCGGACACCACGGCCTGGCTGGCGCAGTACGGCGATCCGTTGTCCGCTGTCAGCCCGTAAAACTGGTAATTGCCGTTGCGCCGCGCGATCACTTGCGCCGTCACGTCGGCTGCGCCGCTGAAGTAGTCGTAACCGCTGCCGACCGACGACGAGGTATAGCTGCGCGCCCGGGTCGATGTCACGTTGCCGGATTCGAACCCGACCGTGTAATCGGGCGTGTCGCCCGATGCAGCCCAGTACAGCTGGGCGGAGAGCACCGTGGCCGATGCGGGGATGCCGGCCAGCGCGACCGACAGCGTCGTATTGCTGCCATACACCGCGCAGTTGGAGAAAAAAGTGTTGTAGCGATTAGTGACCACGGTGCCAGTGAAATTGACGTTGCCGGTCCAGGTCTTGAACAACGTGAGGGGCGTGTCGGCGCGGGCCGGGCTGGATGCCAGCGCCAGCAGCATCAACACCAGCAGGAGCCGGCAAGGCCACATCAAAACTGCACCTGGATCTGGCGCTGCACGTAGTCGAGGCTGTTTTTGGCGTTGGGACACGCGCCGTTCAGCGGATCGTTACAGGCGGTGGCCGTGATGATGCGCGTCTCCAGGGCTGGGGCGCTACCGGGCGCTGGCACGGACGTCGATGTGCAGTTGACCGTCACGGTAAATGCGCGCAAATTGCTCGCGTCGGGCAGCCTGAAACTCCTGGTTTCACACATATTTGCCTGGCGCGCGCGGAATAGGCCCCATTCAATGCCGGCCCGCGCGGCCTGGTAGGCGCGCGTGCCCTGCTGGTCGAGCTGGCTGCCAGCCTGCTGCGCCGTGAATACGGTGACCATGGCCACTGCCAGGCCGGCAATGACGACCAGCAGGAAAATGGCGGTGACGAGGCCGACGCCACGCTGGCGGCCTGGCAGCCGGGTTGGCACAGGCATCATGGCGTGTTGTCCACGTGAACCTGGTGCACCAGGCGGATGGTCGAGGTGGCGCCGGCATTGTTGCGCGCAGCCAGTTCCAGCGTCAGTCCCACCAGCGCCGTGCGCTGCGCGCTGCTGGCGCTGTCGAAGGAAAAGATGCCGGCGCAATTGTTCACGCGGCGCGTCACCGGTGCGGCCACCGCATTGAGCGGTGGATTGACCTGGCTGGCGTTGATGGCGTAGCTGGCGTAACGCGTTAATACCAGCGCTCCGTCGGCCGCCCTGGCGCAGGCATACGTGACCGGGCCGCTGACGATCTGGAACCGGTTGCCGGGCGACGGCATCGGAACCGGCTTGCCGCTGAACGGGTTGTCGACCAACGTCAGCAGCGGGAACACAGCGTCTTTCGCGACTGGCTCCTTGACAAGGGCAATATTGCGGTCCGGGCCACTGAACTGCCATGCGTCGGAAGGAGTGATCCCGTTCCCCAGGTTGTACACCACGAAATAATCGTTCCGGTCGATCGGCGTGATCACCTTGCCGACGATGGTGAGGCTCAGGGCGCCGTTGGCGAAATCGAGCGGCTGGTAGGCCCCGGCCAGGTTATCCTCGACCGCCAGGTAACGCCCGCCGGATTTGGTCAGCAAAAATTCGATGGCGCTGCCGTCGGCATTCACGCGCACGCTGTTCGGCAGCGCGAGCCGGATGTCGCGCGCCATGCGCCGCAGCGCCAGGTCGGCTTCGTCCGCGACCTCGGCCAGCGCGACAGAGTCAGCGTATTGTTGCACCGGCAGCCGGATGAACACGGCCACGATGGCGCCGATGATGCCGATGATGGCGATCACGATGACGGCTTCGACCAGCGTAAAGCCGGCGTGGCGCCGGAGAGTGGTTGGGCGGCGCATCAGTTCCCCGGCGCGTAGCGCGCGCGGTAGCCGTCCAGCGCCAGCGACTGGTTATCGAAAAACACGGTGACGCGAATGCGCAGCATGTCGGTGTCCACGGACGTGCCCGCCGCGCCGACCACGGCGCCGGCCGGGCCGATGGCCTCCGGCGTGATCGCCACGGTGGCCCGGTATCCGGCGACGTTCAGGGCGCGGCTGTTGGCGTCGGCGAGCGTGCTGACGTTGTTGATGTCGACGTTGAACGCGGCGGCCGGCGTATCGGGGGCCGGTACGTAATCGTTGACGTTGTCGTACGGGCGCGGGCCCGCCGGCTCCGGCGCCACCTGGCCCCACGCTTCGGGAATGGCGCAGGTGCCATCGCCATTGTCGCCGCTGGGGTCGCACCTGGTGAACGCCGCCAGCTGCACTTCTTCCAGCAAGCCCTCGGCGATCATCAACGCCTGCTTGACGCGGATGGGGTCGGCACTGGTTCGGGTGGTGACATTCATGACGCCCAGGATGGCAGCCAGCGCAATGCCAATGATCATGATGAACAGGATCAGCTCGATCAGCGTGACACCGCGCTGGCGCTTAAAACACATAACCGGTTTCCGCTGCGACGTTGACGGGGGTCGTGGCGCCGTCGCCGGTGATGTTGATCGTGGCGCCTGCAAACGCGACGGCGTTGCACGTGGCGCCCGCCGCGACACCGGGCTGGCCGAGTGCAGTGAAGCAAACCGTGCTGGCAGATGCCGGACTGACGGTATAAGCAATCGTCCGCGGCGGCGCCAGGCAATACCACGTATTTGGCGTGCAATCCGCCACACCGCCGACGGCTGGCACCTGGTCAGCCACGGGGCATGGAGACGTGTTGGCGAAGCACAATGCGACCGTGCTGCCATTCAGTTGCGTGAAGATGGGGCGGTTCTGGCCGATGGCCAGTTTCTGGCTGAAACGCAGCATGGCGCGCGCCTGTTCTGCAAAGCCGGCGCTGTCGAAGCCGCGCCGGTCGAAGTAGCGCGCCGCGCCGATGGCGCCGAGGATGCCGATGATCGCCATGACAACGACCAGCTCGACCAGGGTAAAGCCGCGCGGTCGATGCAGGCGCTGGACGTGATTGTGGCCGGGCACGACGTTCATGGAATGAAGATCGGGGCCGGCCAAAACGGAAGCAGGATCTGGACTTAGCAGGCCGTCGCTGCTGTCGGAACCGTCACGACTGGCGGCGTGGTGGCGCTTGCTGCAGGCGGCGTGTACAGGACGAAGCAGGTCGCCGCAGTGGTCGTACCTGCAATACCTGCTGGAACCACGGCAATCGAGCCGGTTGGGACGGTTGGCGTCGTGGTGGTGCCACCTGGGGCTGCCACCGTCACGTAGTCCGTCGCGCTCAAGCCAGCTGCGAGAAGGAAGTTGCCATCAGCCACTGGGTAGCCATTACCTACGACGTAGGTTACCGCCGTGCCTTCAACCGACGTCGTCGTGTTTTTGCCACCTTCGACAACCCAACGCCCCTTGACCAGGGATGCCGTCGTCATCATGGCGCCTTTGGCTGCATTCAGGCTGGCCAGGCGTGCGTCACCGCCAAAACTGACAAACTTCGGCAGCGCAGTGGCCGCCAAAATGCCGAGGATCACGATCACGACGATCAGCTCGATCAGGGTAAAACCAGCTTGCGCGGCGCTTTTCATGCTTTTCATCAGATTCTCTCCAGGTACAAAATAAGTGGATGGGGCTCGCTGCCGCGCATCGGGATGGGTGGTTTAAATGTTTGCCAATCGGGCATGCTATGGGGTCGGATACATGGAAACATTGTTTCTTCTACCATCCCAGAAGCATTCTTCATTGCTACACAGCAAGAATAGCATGCTCGATGATTGAAGCAAGGAAACTTCATCGTTCAGTTGTACGGACGCCACACGCCATGTAGGCAAGAGGGCAACGACTTTTTAAGCTGACAATTATCCATTTGCCACGTCACGATTTGTGCATCGCCACCTTGCCCAGGTCCCACATCGGCAGGAAAATGCCCAGCGCCAGCACGAGCACCATCGCCCCCAGGAAGGAGATCAGGATCGGTTCGATCTGCGCCGACAACGTCTTCAACTCGTAGTCGACTTCGCGCTCGTACATCTGCGCGATCTCGTCCATCAGCTCTTCCAGCGACCCGGTCTCTTCGCCCACCGCAATCATTTGCAGCACGATGGGCGTGAACACGCCAGCCGTCGTCGAGGTGCGCAGGATGGATTCGCCGCGCTCGACGCCGTCGCGCATCTGTTCGATGCGGGCGCACAGGTACGCGTTGTCGACCGTCTGCGACACCACGGTCAGGGCCTGCACGATGGGCACGCCGCTTTTCATCGACAGCGCAAAGCTGCGCGCAAACCGCGCCATCGTCCCCTTCAGGATGATCTTGCCGGCAATCGGCAGGCGCAGCTTGTGGCGGTCCCACGTGTAGAGTCCGGCTTCGGTGCCGGTCCAGGCCCTGAAACCGAAAAAGCCCGCCGCGGCCAAGCCCAGCAGCAGCGGCCAGTACGTTGTCGTGAAACTGGAGGTGCCGATCAGGATGCGCGTCATCAGCGGCAGCTCGGCGCCAAATTTGGCAAACACGGTCACGAACTGGGGAATCACGAACACATTGATGATGGCCATCGCAATGATCATGGCCAGGATCACAAACACCGGATAGCGCAGCGCGCTTTTCACGCGTCCGCGCATGTCGCGGTCGAATTCCAGGTGGTCGTACAGGCGCAGGAACACTTCTTCCAGGCGCCCGGTCATTTCGCCCACCCGGATCATCGCCAGGTAGAAATTGGAAAAACAGTCGGGGTGGCGACGCATGGCGGCCGACAGTTCGCGCCCGGAGTCGAGCGACTCGCGCAAGTCTTTGATCACGCGCCCGAACGCCGGGCTGATGGACGACTCCTGCAAACCTGCCAGCCCGCGCATCATCGGCACGCCGGATTTGATCAGCGTGTACATCTGGCGGCTGAACAGCTGCACATCGATCGACGTGACTTTCTTTTCACTGAACTTTTGCCATGGCGTCAGTTCGCCGCCCACCGCCGACACAGCGCGGGTAGTCGCCGTGATCTCGACCGGCGTCACACCCGTGCCGAACAGCTGGTCGGCCACGGCGCCCGAATCGGCCCCTTCGAGCACGCCCTGCATCAGCTCGCCGCGGCTGTTGCGGCCCTTGTACGCGAAAAACGGCACGTTACTCCTCCAGCTGGTTACTGATGCGCATGGCCTCAAGCACGGTCGTGCGGCCCTGCACGGCCAGTTGCACGGCGTGGCGGCGCAGCGTCTCTCCCGCCATCTGCGCCTGCGCCACTTTCAGGAAGTGGGCCGGATCGGGATGGCTCACGGCATCAGTCACGGCACGCGTCATTTCCAGCAATTCGTACACGCCAGTGCGCCCGCGGTAACCCGTGCCATTGCAATGCGAGCATCCCTTGCCGTGGAAAAATGGCGTGGTGGCCGCCAGGTCGCCCAGTTCAGCGCGCAGCCAGGTGCGTTCATTGGCCGGCAGCTGGGCCGGCTCGGTACAGCTTTCGCAAATCACGCGCACCAGGCGCTGCGCCAGCACGGCCTGCAGCGAGCCACCTACCATGTAGCGCGGCACGCCCATGTCCATCAGGCGCAGCGGCGTGCTGGCCGCGTCGTTGGTGTGCAGGGTCGATAGGACCAGGTGGCCCGTCATCGCAGCGCGCAGGCCGATCTGCGCAGTTTCCTGGTCGCGCATCTCGCCCACCAGCACGATGTCCGGATCTTGCCGCAGCGCAGAACGCAGCACGCGTGCAAAGTTCAGTTCGATCTTGTCGTTGACCTGTACCTGGTTGATGCCCTGCAGGCGGTATTCGACCGGGTCTTCCACGGTAATCAGCTTTTTTTCCACGGAGTTCAGTTCGGCCAGCGCACTGTACAAGGTGGTCGTCTTGCCGCTACCCGTGGGACCGGTCACCAGCACCAGCCCGTTCGGACGCGCGACAATGGCGCGGAATTTGTCAACCAGCGCGCGCGGCATCCCGATGGCATCGAGCCGCAATGTGGTCCCGCCCTGGTTCAGCAAACGCATGACCACCGATTCGCCGTATTGCGTTGGCATCGTCGAGATCCGCACATCGATGCGCTGCTGGCGCACTTTCACGGCAAAGCGGCCGTCCTGCGGCAGGCGTTTCTCGGAAATATCCAGGTCCGCCATCAGCTTCAGGCGCAGCGCCAGCGGCGTGGCGACCTTGATGTCGGCTTCCGTCTGCAGGTGCAGCACCCCGTCGATGCGAAAGCGGATCTGCAGGCGCCCTTCCTGCGGCTCGATGTGGATGTCGGAGGCGCGCACCTGCGTGGCGTCGTCGAACACCGATTGCAGCAGCTTGACGATCGGCGCTTCTTCCAGGCCCGGGTTGGCAGCCAGCGCGCCGAAGTCGACAAACGCATCCACGTCCTGCTCCACCTCGCGGGCAAAATCGGTGATCTCGCCGGTGCGCCGGTAGATGCGGTCGATCACTGCCAGCACTTCGGTTTCATTGACGACGGCCAGTTCGATGCCGCGTTTCACCAGCCGCGCGATTTCGTCGTAGGCAAACAGGTCGGTGGGGTCGGAAATGCCGATCAGCAGGTTGCCGCGCCGGTCTTCCAGCGCCAGCGCCCGGAAGCGCCGCGCCTGCGTCTCAGGCAGCAGGCGGACAATCTCCGGGTTAATGTTGAAGAACTTCAGATTAATATAGGGGATGTCGAGCTGGCGGGCCAGTGCGCCGGAGATCTGTTCTTCGGTGACGAACCCGTTTTCGACGAAGACGCGCCCGAGTTTGCGGCCGGTGCGTTTCTGGTCGGCCAGGGCGAGACTCAATTGCTCTTCCGACAGCAGTTTTTGCTGGACCAGGATTTCTCCCAGCCGCACTTTTTCCGGGCGTGCCATGACCTTCCTCCGTTCAACGATTCTGCCGGACATTTTATGCCAGATCACTGCGACATTTGCCGCAAGGCATCATTAATCCGTGATGTGTACGATGCACGCCACGTTTGACCACGCTCATGGGACGATTTCATGCACGAACTGACAACAAAACCACGCCGGCGCATGTATCTGATGCGCCATGGCAGCGTCACCTATTTCGACGCGACCGGCCGGCCAGTGCTGCCGGAACAAGTTCCCTTGAATGCAGACGGGCGCGCGCAAGCCGATGCAGCCGGCCGCGCATTTGCTGCGGAAGGCGTGGTTTTCGACAAGGTGATCGTGTCCGGCTTGCCGCGCACCATCGAGACAGCAACGCGGGTGCTGGCAGCGGCGGGCCTGGAACAGCCTATGGAAACCTGGCCCGACCTGCAGGAAATCCGCGGCGGGCGCCTGGCCGACATCCCGCGCGACCAGTTGCATGCGGCGTTCACCGGCGTGTTCTCAGGCGCGGTGCCGGAAGCAACGCGGTTCCTCGGTGGCGAGTCGGTCGGCGAACTGATGGACCGCGTGCACCCGGCGCTGGACCGCCTGCTGGCCGACCCGTCGTGGGACTGTTTGTTGCTGGTGCTGCATGGCGGCGTCAACTGCGCGATTTTGTCGCTGGCCCTGACCGGATCCCGCATGTTCCTGGGCGGCCTGGCCCAGGCGCCGGCGTGCATCAATGCGCTCGATGTGGGGTCGGACCCGGCCGACTGGGTGGTGCGCTACGTGAACTTCGTGCCGCCAGCGCCGTTGCAGGCCCAAGTCCGCAGCACCACGATGGAAGACATGATCAAACAATACAAAAGGTCGCGCACAAGCGCTGGCACGACGCTAGAATAGTCAAACAACAGCAAAACAAAAAACCGCACAGCGGAATCAGGAGACAAGATGTTCGAAGAGATGATGGGCACCAAGCCTGTATCCGAGCGCCAGCGTTTCGACGTGGCCGCCCTCGCCGCTTATCTTGCGGCGCATGTGCCGGGTTATCCTGGCGGTATTCCCGAGGTGGAACAATTCAAGGGTGGCCAGTCGAATCCCACCTTTCGCCTGACGGTTGGCGGCCAGCGCTACGTGCTGCGCACCAAGCCCGGCCCTGCAGCCAAACTGCTGCCGTCGGCTCACGCCATCGACCGCGAATACCGCGTCATGGCAGCCCTGCATGCAGCGGGGTTTCCCGTGCCGCAGCAGTACGCGCTGTGCATCGACGAGTCCATCATCGGACGCGCGTTTTTCGTCATGGAATGTATCGAGGGACGGGTGCTGTGGGACCAGGCGCTGCCCGGCATGACGCCAGCGGAGCGCGCGGCGATCTACGACGAGCAGAACCGCGTCATCGCGCTGCTGCACACCACCGATTTTGCTGCCATCGGCCTGGCCGACTATGGCAAGCCGGGAAACTATTTTGCGCGCCAGATCGAACGCTGGACGCGCCAGTACCAGGCGTCAGCCACTGAAGTCATTCCCGAGATGGACCAGCTGATTGCCTGGCTGCCGCAAGATATTCCGCCCGGCGACGACACGTCCATCGTGCACGGCGACTTCCGGCTCGATAACATGATCTTCCACCCCACGGAGCCGCGCATCCTGGCCGTGCTGGACTGGGAACTGTCGACGCTAGGCCATCCGCTGGCTGATTTTTCGTATCACTGCATGGCCTGGAACATCGAGCCCGGCAGGTTCCGCGGCATTGGCGGCCTGGACCTCGAAGCGCTCGGCATTCCCACACAGGAAGAATATATCGCGCGGTACTGCGCGCGCACTGGCAAGACCATCCGGCCCGAGGACTTCAACTTTTATCTTGCCTATAACATGTTCCGCCTGGCCGGCATCATGCAGGGCATCATGAAACGCTACGTCGACGGCACCGCCGCCAGCGCCCAGGCGCTGGAAAACGGCAAAGCCGCGCGGCCGATGGCCGAACTGGCGTGGCATTTTGCATCCCGTTCTTCCACCACCCAAGGATCCCGATGAATTTCGATTATTCCGACCGCTGCCAGCAACTGCAGGCGCGCCTGCTTGCCTTCATGGACGAGCATGTCTATCCGAACGAAAAGGCTTTCCAGGAAGAGGTCGACCGCAACGGTACCGAGCGCGGCAACCGCTGGATTCCCACCGAACTGGTCGAGCGTTTAAAACCGCTGGCGCAGGCGCAGGGGCTGTGGAATTTGTTCCTGCCCCAGTCGACCCGCGCGCCGGAAGGCTTGTCCAACCTCGACTACGCGCCGCTCTGCGAAATCATGGGCAAAGTGTGGTGGGCGCCCGAAGTATTCAATTGCTCCGCGCCCGACACGGGCAACATGGAAACGCTGGAGCGCTACGCCAGCGAAGACATCAAGCAGGCCTGGCTCGAACCTTTGCTGCGCGGCGAGATCCGCTCGGCGTTTGCCATGACGGAACCGGACGTGGCGTCGTCGGACGCGACCAATATCGCCACCCGTATCGAACGTCAGGGTGATGAATACGTCATCAACGGCCACAAGTGGTGGATTTCCGGTGCAGGCGACCCGCGCTGCAAGATTTTCATCGTCATGGGCAAGACCGACCCCGACGCGCCCCGCCATGCGCAGCAATCGATGATCGTGGTGCCGGCCGATACACCCGGCATCACCATCAAGCGCCCGCTGCCGGTCTTCGGCTACGACGACGCGCCGCACGGCCACTGCGAAATCCTGTTCGAGAATGTCCGCGTACCGGCAGCGAATTTACTGCTTGGGGAAGGCCGCGGTTTTGAAATCGCCCAGGGCCGCCTGGGTCCGGGCCGCATCCACCACTGCATGCGCGCCATCGGCGTGGCGGAACGCGCGCTGGAACTGATGTGCCGCCGCCTGGAAAGCCGCGTTGCCTTTGGCCGCAAGATATCCGAGCAGGGTGTCTGGCGCGAACGCATTGCCGAATCGCGCATCCGCATCGACACCGCGCGCCTGCTGACATTGAAGACCGCATCGCTGATGGATACGGTTGGCAACAAGCATGCGAAAGCGGAGATTGCCATGATCAAGGTGCTGGCGCCGAACGTCACCCAGCAGGTGCTGGACTGGGCCATCCAGGCCTACGGCGCGGCAGGTGTGTCGAACGATTTCCCGCTGGCGAACCAGTGGGCCGGCAACCGCACACTCCGTCTGGCCGACGGGCCGGACGAGGTGCACCGGAATGCCATTGCAAAGCTGGAGCTGGCGCGGTACGTGTGAGTTTAAAACGCCACTGACCCTTACCATACCGCTACCGTTCAATCCGTCATCCCGGCGAAGGCTGGGACCCATAACACGTCCGCTTCGATGTTGACGACAGCAATACTGCATACGTGCAATAGGCCCCCGCCTTCGCGGGGGTGACGGTTTTTAGGTTAGTGGTCACGGTTGCTGGAGCTGGAGCTGGCGCGGTATTTGTAAGTTCAAATCGCCACTGACCTTAACCACACCTCCACCCTTCAATCCGTCATCCCGGCGAAGGCCGGGACCCATAACCCATCCGCTTCGATGTTGACGACAGCAAAACTGCATACGTGCAATAGGCTCCCGCCTTCGCGGGGTTGACGGTTTTTAGGGCGGTGGTGACGGTTTCAAGATTGTGCTGAAATTTGAACAGTCGCTTGAAACAACGCTACCCGTACCGCCGCATCAAAAACTCTGCCACGCACACTGGCTTGTCGCTACCCTCCCGCTCCACCACCACGCCCCACGCCAGTTGTGCGCCGCCGTCCGGGAGGTCTTCCACGCTCGCCAGCGTCAGGCGCCCGCGCACGCGGCTGTTGACGGGGACCGGTCCCGGGAACCGCACGCGGTTCAGGCCATAGTTCAGCCCCATCCTCATGTCGACCATCGACAGCGCGCTGGCCAGCATGGCGGGCAGCAAGGACAAGGTCAAAAAACCGTGTGCGACCGTCTCCCCGTATGGCGACTCCTGCGCTGCACGCGCGGGATCGACGTGGATCCACTGGTGGTCGTCAGTTGCCTCGGCAAACAGGTCGATGCGCGACTGGGGAATGCCGAACCAGCCGGACACGGCCACCTCCCGCCCGATCAGCTCTTTCAAATCATGCAGGCTGGCGATCTCACGCATCGCCAGCGCCACCGGCAGGCCTGCGTGCAAACATGCCCATCCCTTCGACAGTGCACACCTGCTGTCCCAGCTGGTTGGTGGCAATCCAGATCGAGCGCACCACGCCGCGATCTGGCTTGGAGGCAGACGCCTTGACACCTGTCGTGCGGTAGGTGACGGTGAGCGTGTCTCCGGCGCGCACCGGCATCAGCCAGCGCACGGCGTCCAGGCCGGGCGAACCCATGCTCGACGCGTCGCACATCAGGCCGTCGACGACCAGGCGCATCATCATCGAACACGTATGCCAGCCACTGGCAATCACGCCGCCGTAGATGGACGCGGCCGCCGCTTCCGGATTGACATGGAACGGTTGCGGGTCGAAGCGCGTGGCGAAGGCAATGATCTCTTCCTCCGTCACTGTGCAAGTGCCCAGGTCAATTTCCTGGCCGGGTACAAAATCGTCGAAATACCAGTGCTGCCGCATGCGCGTCCCCTTCGGTCAAGGTGTCGGTTGGACGGCGTGAAACAGCACGTCCGTTCGCAAGAATTGTACCGGAAACAAGCGTCCGTTTGGGCAGGCGCCACGTGCGCAGGCAGGTCAAAGAAAACGGACGGCGCCGGTAGTTACCGGGGCCGTCCGTGCATGGACTACAGCGTGCGTGTCAGTTGCCGGCTGGCTTGACGGTCGACATGTATGGCATGACGCGCGTTGCCATGCGCGTATCGGTTTTCAGCATCGCAGCTTCATCGGCCAGGATGTGCGCCGCTTCCTGCAGCAACACGTCCTTGGCGTTCTTGGCAGCCTTTTCAAGCGCCAGTTCGGACGCCAGGTTGCGTTCATCGGCCTGCAGGCCGTCGTCCTGGTTACGAGCTGATTTGAGGTTGATGCCCGTCTTGCCAGGCTTGGTGGGCGCCGGCACCTTGCCGCGCGCTTCCTTGCTGTCCGGCGCCACGCCGTCGTCGTTTTGCGCATTGCGCGCTTCACGCAGGCGGGTGCGGGCATCCTGGGCATCGCGCTCCTTGCGGCGCACGGCTTCATTGAGCGAGATAACGTTATCTTTGCGCAACTTGGTCACCTCGGCAATGTCTTCCTGCAGGTACTGGAAGTCCTTGTCTTTGGCAATGCGCGCTTCGTGGCGCTTTTGCAGCGGCGCGAACAGTTCTTTCAGGTCGCCCGACGGTACGTAGTTCGCCGGCTTGATCGCTACCCACGGCAACGCATTGTCGTAGCTCGACTCGCCGAAGTTCTCGATGTCGGCCGTGACCGGCAGCTTGATGTCCGGCGTGACGCCGCGCAATTGCGTGGTGCCGCCATTGATGCGGAAGAACTGGGCAATCGTCATCTTCAATTCGCCGTAGTGCACCTTGTCGCTTGGGGCAAAGCGGTCCAGCGCCAGCATGGTCTGTACGGTGCCCTTGCCGAAACTTGGTTCGCCAATGATCAGGCCGCGGCCGTAATCCTGGATGGCGGCAGCGAAAATTTCCGATGCCGACGCCGAACCGCGGTTGATCAGCACGCCCACCGGACCATCCCATGCGAGACCGGCCTGGGTATCGCTTTCGACGTCGATCTTGCCGTCGGCAGTGCGCTGCATGACGACCGGCCCCTTGTCGATGAAGAGGCCCGTCAGTTCAACTGCTTCGGTCAGCGAACCGCCGCCATTGTTGCGCAGGTCGATCAGCACGTTGTCGACCTTGTCTTTCTTCAGCTCAGCCAGGATGCGGGCGACGTCGCGCGTGGCGCTCTTGAAGTCCTTGTCGCCCTTGCGGCGCGCTTCGAAATCCTGGTAGAAAGTCGGCAGCGAGATGACGCCAATGCGGCGCTTGACGCTGCCATCCTTGACTTCGATGATCGACTTCTTGGCCGACTGCTCTTCCATGCTGATTTTCTTGCGCACCAGCGAAATGACGACGTGCTTGCCGTCGGTACCGGCGTCAGCCGGCAGCACGTCCAGGCGCACGGTGGAATCCTTGGCGCCGCGAATGAGCGCAACCACGTCGTCGATGCGCCAGCCCAATACTTCAACGATCGGGCCGGTGGCGCCCTGCCCCACGCCAACCACGCGGTCGCCGGGTTTCAGTTTGCCGGACAATGCGGCGGGGCTGCCTGGCACCAGCTCGCGCAGGACCGTGTACTCGTCGCGCGACTGCAGCGTCGCGCCAATGCCTTCCAGCGACAGGCGCATGGAAATGTCGAAATTCTCGGCCGAGCGCGGACCCAGGTAATTGGTATGCGGCTCGATGGCCATTGCATACGCGTTCATGAACATCTGGAACACGTCTTCGTTGTTCAGCTTGCGGATGCGCGTGACGTAATTTTCATAGCGCTTGTCCAGCGTTTCGCGAATGGCTTTATCGTCCTTGCCGGCCAGTTTCAGGCGCAGCCAGTCGTTCTTGACGCGCTTGCGCCAGAGATCCTTGACTTCGTCGTCGGTCCTGGGCCACTCGGCTTTTTCGCGGTCCAGCTGCACGGTTTCGTCGGACGTGAAGTCGAACTTGCCCTTGAGCAGGGTGCGCGCATACGCCATGCGTTCGCCAAAGCGCTGCGTGTACAGGTTGTACACGGCGAACGGCAAGGTCAGGTTTTCATTGTTGATCGCGTCGTCGAGCTTGGAGCGCATTGGGGCGAACTGGTCGATATCGCTTTGCACGAAGTAAAGCTTCTCGCTGTCGAGCGACTTGAAATAGCGGTCGAAAATTTTCTCGGACAGCGCGTCGTCGAGCGGCGTGGCCTTGTAGTGGTAGCGCGCCAGGACGCGCGAAGCCCACAGCGCAGCCTGCGTCTGTGCCACCAGCGGTTTGAGCTGGGGAGCAGCAGTATTGGCGGGAGCGGTGGCAGGCGGGGCTGCTGCGGTGACTTTGTCAGGCTGCGCGGCGGCCAGGTGGGCCGACATGGCGACGGCCATCGTGGCGATCAACATCTGCTTCTTCATGCGTAGGTCTCCGGGGCGATACTGACATCAAAATTCGGCAAGAGCGTCTGGGACGGATGCCGGCCGGCTGATCCGGCGATTCAACCAATTCTACAGGATAGCTGCGGACGCATCGCGTGGCACGGCCGATTCCCGGGCGGCGCTAAGCCTGGTCTAAGATGCACCGCTGCGATTTATCATGGAATTGACAATTGGGGCCAACCCCACCAGGCCAGCGCCCCCAACCCGGCGATGACCAGCCACGGCCAGGAGCGCGCGGCCAGGCGCCAGTCGACCGGCGACGGCCAGAACGACAGCAACTGGGGCGCCAGCAGGAACGCCAGCGCCAGGTCGGTCACGCCGTAGGGCACGGCGCCTGTTGTCATCGCGCGCGTACGCCACCACGCCACTGCCAGCGGCACGGCCAGCACCAGCAGCGGCGCCAGCGCTGCGGGGGCCGCATTGTACCAGCGCAGGTTGGCGAATGTGACCGAGCCAAGCTCCCAGTGGCCGGCGCCGCTGCCCCGCTTGCCGCGGCCGATCCAGCGCGGCACCACGGTCAGGCCGACCGGGCGGGCATTCGTGACCAGCCCGGCAAAGAAATGGGCCAGTTCGTGGCACAGCGTTCCGGCGACGGTGAACAGGAAAAAGAAGGGATGGACGCCAACCGCCATCCGCAGCAGCCACGCCAGCGCCGCCACCGGCACCAGGTACAGCGTGATCGCGAGCAACCCGGGACCATGACCGCACAGCGCCACTGGCAACAGCGCGGCGCACGCCGGCAACGCCATCACTGGCTAGTGAAAGCCGGAGTAGAAGCAGCGTCCGCAGGCCTGGCGGTAGCGCTCGTTGCCGCCGATGCTGACCTGCTCGCCATCGCGGATGCGCTTGCCGTTTTCGTCGATGCGGATGTTCATCGTCGCCTTCTTGCCGCAGCTGCAAATGTTCTTGATTTCTTCGATGTCGTCGGCCAGCGCCAGCAGGAAGGCCGAACCGGGAAACGGCTCACCGCGGAAATCGCTGCGCAGGCCGTAGCAAATCACCGGCACGCCGCGCACCTGCGCCAGCTGGTGCAACTGCTGCACCTGCAGCGTGGTCAGGAACTGGGCTTCGTCGACCAGCACGCACGCCACTTTCGGCACATCGACCAGGAAATCGGTGGCGCTGTCGAACACGTCGACCTGCCGGTGCGGTCCCAGGCGCGAGGTGACCTGGCCGACGCCGTAGCGGTCGTCGATGGCCGCCGTGTACAGCTTGACCTGCTGGCCCTGCTCTTCGTAGTTGTGCGCCACCTGCAGCAGTGCCGTCGATTTGCCGGCGTTCATGGCCGAGTAGCGGAAGTAAAGTTTAGCCACGTGAAGGTCAGTGCAATGCTGGAAAGGGCGGGATTATAACAAGGCGCGTTACGCGCTGGCGGGCCGCAGCCGCGCCGGATTGCCCGTTGCCACGCCACCGGCCGGCACGTCGCGCGTGACCACCGCGCCAGCGCCGATGACCGCGTTGTCGCCAATCGTCACGCCTGGCAGGATGATCGCGCCGCCGCCAATCCAGGCATTCTTGCCGATCGTGACCGGGCGGTTCGATTCCACGCCGCTTTTGCGCTGGTCCGGGTCCAGCGGGTGAATCGCCGTGTAGATCTGCACGGCCGGACCGATGCGCGTGTCGTCGCCAATGGTGACCAGCGCGCCGTCCAGGATCACGCAATTGAAATTGATGAACACGCGGCTGCCCAGGCGGATGTGGTAGCCGTAGTCGCAGTGAAACGGCGGGCGCACGATGACGTGTTCGCCGACTGCCCCCAGGTGTTCGCGCAGCAAGCCATCCCACGTCGACTCCGGTTCACCCAGGGCGGCGTGGTAGCGCGCCATCCAGGCGCTGCTGGCAGCCAGCTCGGCCAGCAGGGCCGGGTCGGACGGCAGGAACCATCCGCCGGCATCGCGCTTCTCTTTTTCTGTCATGGTTCACTGTCCCGGGTGGTAGCGGCGCTCGAGGTTTTTCTCGATGTCTTCTTTATAAAACAGCACGTCCTTGAATTCTCCGCGGCTGTACATGTCGGCCTGGTCGTTGAAATGCTTCGACGCAGGATCGGCGCTCTGCCCGCCGGCCAGGATACTTTTGGCGCGCACGCGCGGGCCGAATTCGACAGCCGCCACAAAACTGTTGCCGCGGTCGCCATAAATGCGCTTGGTCGTCTGTTTGGCCACCATGCCGAACGCTGCCAGGGCGCCCCAGTTGGCCGACGCAAACCCGACGGGGTAACTCGGCTGGCTGTCGTCGTAGCGCTGCTCGACGGCGCCCGACACACGCTGAAACCGGTTGATCTCGCCCCACGGCGTTTGCCACGCGCCGAAGTCCTGCACCAGCTTGTTCGATGCACGCGCCAGGGCATCGAGCTGCTCGCGCCCGGTCAGGCGCGTGGTGATGAAGTCGACCACCGGCACTTCCGCTTCCTTCGCGCGCGCCTTGCTGGCGGCGGCCATGTCCTGGGCCCAGTACACGGCCAGCGACGTTTGCGTCGAGGCGGTGGACGTGCGCAAGTCCCAGCCCTGCAAGGCCGCCACCTGCTGCTGCAACTGCGCCTTCAGCGGATCACTGGCAGGCAGCGCCTCCCAGGCGCGCACCAGTTGCGGCACCAGCGGCTCGAACGCGGTGAGCAGCGGATCGTAGGCGCCGGCCAGCAGGCTGTCGATGGTCCAGCCCGATTTCCCCCGCAATACCCGGTCGGCATGGACGCCGCGCGCGTTTTCCGGCAGTGCCCACATGTATTGCGGGTAGTCGGCCACGCGCGGACTGCTGGCGCCCGACCCGCTGAACGGCCAGTTGTTGGTATTCGAGATATAGCCGCTGGCGGGATTGAACAGCGTGATCGTCTCGTCCACGGCGTGCAGGCCCTGCCAGTCGGTGGCCGGATTGCTGCCATCGACAGGATGGCGGAAGTCGAACCGCGGATCGCGCTTCGGCAGGAAATTGCCGTGGAAGTAGCCGATATTGCCGTCACGGTCGGCGTACACGGTATTGTTCGACGAATTGGTGCGCAATTGCATCACGTCGAGGAACCCGGCGTAGTTCGAGGTTTTCGTGCGCCCGTACGACTGCATCAAGGCTTTCACGGGTTCGTGCATCAATTGCACCGCCACCCACTTGCCCTGCGCCGTGCGCACCACCGGGCCATGATGGGTGAAGTACGCGGTGACGGTTTTGCTGGCCATGCCAGTGGCAGTCTTGTACGGCAGCGTGACCGGCACCGCGCGCAAGGGGCGTGTCCCTGAACCGTACCGGTAAAAGAACTTCCCATCCTTCTCCGTGATGGTTTCCAGGTATTCGTCGATGACGTCGCCGCCGCCCGACGTGTGCATCCAGCCGGCCCGCTCGTTGAAGCCCTGGTAAATGAAAAACTGGCCCCAGGTCACGGCGCCATACGCGTTCAGGCCGGTATCGCTGACCATGTGCACTTCGGGCCGGAAGTAAAACGACGTGTGCGGATTAATCAGCAGCAGCGCGTGGCCGGACGCTGTCAGTTTGGGGGCAATGGCAAAGCCGTTGGAGCCGCGCGGCTCGGCATCAAGATCCGGCTTCGCGTCGGCCAGCGGCGTGATCAGGGGCCGCGCCGGCCTGTCATAAAACGCCTCGAGCTGCTTCAGATCGATCTCTTCGATGTCACCGCCGATACTGCCTTCCGAAAATGCCAGCGCCATCCACGGCTCGAAATGCGTAATCAGTTTCGGACGCACGCGGGGATGCGTGTGCAGGTAGAAATTCAGGCCATCTGCAAACGCCACCATCAATTGCTGCAGCCAGGGTGGCGACGCCGCGTACTGCGCCTGCAGCGCGGCTGGCTGAATGTACAGTTTCATGCGCAGGTCGCGCCAGACTTCCCTCTCACCCTCCACCTCGGCCAGGCGCCCCAGTGCGTTGATGTAGTTCAGCTCGACGCGGTTGAAATCGTCTTCGGCCTGCGCATACAGCAGCCCGAAGACAGCATCCGCATCCGACTTGCCGAACACGTGCGGGATGCCCCACTTGTCGCGCAGGATCGTGACGCGCTGCGCGCTGGCCTGCCAGCGCTTCAGCTCAGCTTTGGCAAAAGGCGCGGCGGCGGAGGCTGGCACGGCAGCAACCAGCAAGGTACTCATCAACGCGGGGACGATCAGGCGGGACACATGCATGCGGACACTCCAGTCGATTATTCGGGGGCGCTGCCGTCGAGGCGGCCGATGCGCTGCTTGAGCACCGTGTTTTCCGTGGTCAGCGACGCCACGCGGTCCTTCAGGGCGCCAATCTGCGCGCGCAGCTTGGCCAGGTCGTCGCCTGCCGCTTCGACGTCCGCGTCGGCCAGCACCTCGCGCTTGGGCCGTCCTGCTGCCTTTTGCTCGCGCACCTGCTTGGCGGCCTGCTGGAGTTCCTTGCGCCCGCCGGCCACTGCCGCACGCTGCTGCTCTTCCGGCAGCGACGCCACGTTGGCGGCAGCGTTGATGGAAATGGTCCCGGCGCGCACGGCTTCCACCAGTTGCGGCGTGGCGGCGCGCTGGATGCGCTCGATCTGGCTGATGGTGTTGCTTGAAACGCGCGCCGCCTTGGCAATGTCTTCGCGGGTATTCCACGGCGGGCTGTCAGCCTCGCTCGCAGCGTCGTCGGCAGCCTTGTCTGGCTCCCCGGCCCGCTGGGCGCTGCGGGCAGCCACAATGTCTTTTTTGCGCAGCGCCAGGACGCCGCGCTGATAGTCCGACACGCTGCGGCGCGCCAGGTTGTTTTCAATGACCCACAGCTGCATGTCTTCGATCGACGAAAACGAGGTATTCTGCACCGTCTTGAAAGGGATGTCGAGCTTCTGGCAAATGGCGTAGCGGTTATGGCCGTCGATCAGGATATCGTTCCATAGCACGAGAGCGTCGCGGCAGCCTTCCAGGCGCAGGCTGCGCTCCAGGGCGGCATATTCGATGTCGGCAAGCGGGTCGATGAAGGAACGGAGTGTCTCGTTGATGGTAATGTTGGCAGTGTTCAAAACGTGTCCTTGCAATTGTCCGCGCCTGGCAGCGGCGCGTCGGCAAGCATGCTACACGAAATGGCGCGTCCAACAAATGTTGCCAGGATGATCCTGACAACGCTGGCGCTGTGCTAAAATCCTGCCCGTTGCCCGGATGGTGAAACTGGTAGACACCCGAGACTTAAAATCTCGTGCTCGCAAGGGCGTACCGGTTCGATTCCGGTTCCGGGCACCAAGAACAAAAAGCGCACTGCGCCACATGAGGACATAACCCATATAAAACAATGGCTTATGTCCTTTTTTACGTCTTTCCAAACTTCGCACCTACACACAATAAACCATTGCTTTCTGCTACTCTGGACGAAGTTTTTACGAGCATTTTACAAACAGGCGAAACAGAGTGGCGACCTTCAAAAAAGTAACAACGAAATCCGGAACCGCCTGGCGTTTTCAGATCGCAGTCAAGGGCATCCGGGAGTCCGGCACGCGCACCACGAAAGCGGAAGCGATTGCCTACTGTGCCCAGCGCGAAACCGACCTGCGGCGCAACGCTATTGCCGGCATACAGGCTGATCGCACCGTCGACGAGACGTTTGCACGGTACGAAAAAGAGGTCTCGGCCCACAAGCCCGGGAAGCGATGGGAGGTCACCAGGCTGAACGCCATTGGCCGCATGGTGATCGGCGGCGTGGCAGTCAAGGACATGAAGCTGTGCGACGTGACGCCAGACGTTCTGGGCAAGTTCCGCGACAAGCGCCTGACAGTCGACAAGGTGAAAGGGTCGACCGTGAACCGGGACTTCAACCTGTTGTCGCACGTGTTTTCAACCGCGGTGAGCGAATGGAAGTGGATTGCAACCTCTCCCACCACCGAAGTGCGGCGGCCAAAAGAAGCGGAGTCGCGCGAGCGGCTGGCCACCGACGACGAGATCGAACGGATCTGCTACGCACTGGGGTTTGACCTGGGCGGGCACGAAGCGCCGGCCAGCACCAAAAGCCAGGTAGTGGCCGTTATGTTTTTGTTCGCGATCGAGACCGCCATGCGATCGGGCGAAATGTGCCAGCTAGAGCCGTCCTGGGTGAAAGGCAGCGTGGCCCACCTGCCGGCAGCGGTCACAAAGATGCGCCGCAAGCGCGACGTGCCGCTGTCAAAGCGCGCAGTCGCGCTGCTCAGGAAATTGCCACCTGCGGATGATGGTGGCACGCTGTTCGGGATCTCGACCGAGTCGCGCGATGCGCAGTTTCGGAAAGCCACAGCGCGAGCCGGCGTGGAAGGTTTGACGTTCCACGACAGCCGCCACCTGGCGGCGACACGACTATCGAAGAAGCTGGACGTTCTGGCGCTGGCCAGGATGGGGGGATGGCGCGATCTTCGCCAGTTGCAGGTATATTACAACGAGAGCGCAGCTGACATGGCACCGCGCTTGGGTTGATTCGAACCGCAACTACAGAAAGGTAGTGATGAATAGAAGCGAACGAAAGGATTATTACCGCTATCTGGGACCTGAATCGTATGAGGATGCATGGATTAACGGAGGAAAGATACGCTTGACAGCAATAAGCACTTATAAAAGAGCTGAAAGAAAGGGCATATACACAATTGATGAAGGGCTAATCCATGACTCAACTGAGGATCTTTACAATCATCCAATCGTTAAGTTTCAGCGCGGCGCCCAAGTCAAGAGCTTTTCATTTACGGGCTCGCTAAATGGTAAAGAATTACCAAAAATCGTCAATGCAAAGCTTATCCATGAGGGCGGTGCTGTTTTGTGTTTTAGCAGCGAATTAAGTTCTGAATTAATGCACCGCTTTGAAAAGACGCGCTGCATAAAAATCAACGACATGGCTGGTTTGCTGAAGATAATTGATGGACAACTGAAAACAAAAGGTCAAATGGGTTGGTGCGAGTACACAAAAAACTGGCAAAGACATCATTTTTTAAAATCAGATGAAGACGCTTGGCAGAAGGAATTTCGTCTTTTCTGGAAAAACCTTGGAAATACTTTTGTCGAAATTCCTCCGGGCGTAGGAACAGAAATGACGGTGTAGCGCCACCCGGAGTCGACGATCAGTGTTTCTCTTGATGACTATTCGCCCAGGCGATGATCTCCTTGGCCCTGTACAACGGGTACGCGCGAACGCTCGTTGTCGGCAGCCGGATCGCCTTCGGGAAATCCGGCAGGCACGCCATGCGCTCGCGGACGACCTGAACGTTGCGCTTCAGGTAGGCGGCGATCATCGCCATGTCCCACAGGTCGACGTCAATTGGAATGGATGGTTTGTTTAACTGCTGCAGCGCGGCGACCAGCTGCTCGAGCAAGCTGCTGTCGATCGAGGCGGTGGTAGTGGTGTTCATGTCGTTTCCTTTGTGGCGTCCTGGCCGTAGATCAGCAGGTACAGCGCCGTGCCAATGATGGCCAGCAGGCAGGCGCCGATGTCGAGGACGGTATTCATTTCGTTTCACCTCGTACGGATGGGCCAGACAGGTCTGCCAGTGGGCGAAAAGTATCGTGTAAATGGCGCGCCGTGGCATCGCTCTGGGTGACGGACTGTTGATCGGCTGCGAAAGCGCGCTTGACTGCAGCGATCATGTTTCGGCTGATGTCGTGTTTAACCGAATTGCAATCTACCTTGCCGTCGCCCATGCGCGACATCATGTCGTACGACTCGGCGTAGCCTTCAAGCGCACGCACAGCTCTGTCCAGCGACCGTTGCCCCGGGTGAGCGGCACCCACGACCTTCGCCAGTGCAGCGTGGATTGAAAGTTTTCCAAGCTTTACCGCCTCAATCAGATATTCATCGCCCGATGCGCGAATCAATGTGAGTCGAGCGTGGTGAGCATCATGCGGCGCTACTGGCGAGCCAGGTACGGCGCGGACGATGAAAAGTTGATCCGTACCCATATTGACAGCCTGGCCAGGTACGGCGACGTGCCAAGTTGCGCCGTTGTCGATGCTGTATTCCGTGGTCATGACGGCTCCTTCGGCACTTCTAGCAGCGTCTGCACTTTCGACAGAATGTCGGTGGCGCCGTTCATGCTGCATGTAGAGTTCGCCTTGCTGCGCCTTGGTCAGGCTGATGGATACCGTGACGCCGCTCATTGGGTGCCGCCTGTCTCGTCGCCCGGTGCATTAACAGGGATGGCAGCACAAGGGCCGCAGTGCCCTGGCAAGCGAGTGCAGTGCCAACCAGGTGGCGCGACGTTGCAAACAGTTGGACCGCCGGCAGCAGCAGCGCGCTGCACACGCCAGGCTGCCATCGCCGTGGAATATTCTGGAAGGGTTGCGTACTTACTCGCACATGGCTGCGCCAATGTCGGCGCCGGCTGGGGCGCCGCGTCGAGGCCGTACCCGTACAGCAGCTCGAGAGCACGCGCGATCTTGCGGGCGGCAAATTGCATCGGTGCGGCTTCCGCTTCCTCTTCCTCGTCCTCGAAGTGATCCAGGTCGCTGTCGGCAGTGGACTCTAACGCGTCGAACGCTTTTTTAAGGCAGATCACTGCATCGGCAAAGCCGGCAGGCGCCACTGCTGTAACCATGCCTTGCTGATTACACGCGGTCAGCGCGGCGCGCAATGCGGCCGCTTGCGAGTTCGGTTCGATCAGCGCATCAAGCGGGACGTGCCGCAGCCTGTTCCAGCTGAAGACGATACGCTGCGCATCTTCCGGCCGCTTGAACTGGCGGCGTAACCAGTCGATCAGGTCGTCGAGCCAGTCGCCGCCGGCGGGGATAAGGCCAAAGCATTGGCCTTGCGGGCTCAGTGGTGCGGTAAGGGCCAGGCCCAGCAGCGCTGCGGCGGTGGTCGGTGGTTTAGTGTGGTCGGTCATGGTCGTGTCCTTTGACGGTTAAGCCGCACGCGCGGCGCTGATTTGAGGGAGGGTGTGCGTCGGCTCGGGTGGCAGCGTCGACGTGGTGAAGTCGGCCATGTCCAGGTCGTTGACCAGGTAGGCGTGGAAGGCCTCGATGCCGCCGTTCTGGATCTCGTCGGTGACGGCGCGGTGAAAGCGCGAGTGCGGCGCCGGCGGCGTCTCGATGACGGTGAAGCGCCGGCAGCTGGTACCGACTTGCAGGAAATCACCCAGGTTCGACAGGTAGATAAAATTGGCGTGGTTTTCTTCAACGCGCTCCGCCTTGCCATGCTCGTTGATCCAGACATGGCTGCTGATGGCGAGGGTCTTCAGCTGGGCGACTGGTACGCGGTGAAAAGTGCCGGCATGAACCACCACCAGGCGGGCGCCGGACATCCAGGGATTGAAGATGCGCGTCAGGTCGTCGCCGTGGACCTCGCGCGCCCTGGGGCCGTACAGCGACATCAGCACAACCTCTACGAGCAGCTCCACCGACCGCACGCCGGCGCCGTTAAAAGCCAGGCAGGTAGACATCTTCGCGCCCGGGTCGCGTAGCGGCAGCGCAATCCAGCGCAGCACCCACTTGTGCAGATCACGGTCGGCATCGCACATGTGAAACAGCAGGCCACTGATGTTGCAGCAGTGCGCCGGCAGCAGGATGGCCGGCGCGGTGAGCAGCACGGCCAGGCGCCGGGCCCAGTCGCCCACCGAGCGAAGCGCGGCCATCATGTCGAAGCTCCGACCTGGCGATTTGTCGTCGGGAATGGCCAGGTCGCTACCTTGTCGGCCGCATCACGGGTAACTCCGTCCGCATCTGGCAATTCCACGTCACTGGCGTCAACTGGCGCCGGCATGCCGTCCGCAGGCTTTGACTTGGCTGCTGGCTTCTGCACCCGTCCGGTCGCAGCTTTGGCAATCTTTTTAGCGACCGGCGCTGGCGCAACGTATTCAGGCTAGATGGAAGCAAAACAGGAGGCGATTTCTACTCGTGCAGATGTGATGCGCGACCAGCTTGCCGAATTAAAACAGTCTCAGGCGATCCTAGCAATCCGCGTTGGGGCACTGGAAAGGGATGGTGTAAAAAAATGAACTACGAAAAGCTGGCAGCACAACTGACCATCGACGAGGGCCGGCGCGCGCGCGTCTATACGGATGCCGTCGGCAAGCTGACCGTCGGCGTGGGTCGCAACATTAGCGACCGGGCGTTTTCCGAAGACGAGATCGACCTGATGCTGGCCAACGACATCAAGCTCGTTGAGGCGCAGCTCGACCGCTCGCTGCCTTGGTGGTGCCAGATGAACGAAGCGCGGCAGAACGTGCTGGCCAACATGTGCTTCATGGGCATCGGCACGCTTTTGACGTTCGTTAATACGCTCAAGGCGATGCAAGAAGGCAGGTACGACGCGGCCGCCGCCGGCATGCTCAATTCGAAGTGGGCGAAACAAGTAGGCCAGCGCGCCGTCCGGCTCGCCCAAATCATGCGCAAAGGGGAATTCTGATGGCACTCGATCCCGTAACGGCAATGCTAGACATCGGCGGCAAGGTCATCGACCGCCTGTTCCCCGATCCGAACCAAGCGGCCGCGGCCAAGCTCGAGTTAATCCGCCTGCAGCAGTCGGGCGAGTTGGCGCAGCTGACCGCTGATGTCGACGTGGCGAAAGGGCAGATGGCAATCAACGAGGCAGAGGCCGCGAGCAATAGCGTGTTCGTGGCAGGCTGGCGGCCCTTCGTGGGCTGGGTCTGCGGCGCAGCCTTTGCCTATAAATTCGTGGTGGCGCCGGCAGCAGCATTCATTCTTACGGCGTATGGGCATGCTGTTGTCTTGCCGGTGCTGGACTTCACAGAAATGTCGACCGTCCTGCTGGGCATGCTCGACATCGGGGCGCTTCGCATGCTGGAGAAGGTCAAGGGCGTGGCGTGAATGTTTGAATCGTATCGCCTACGGCGAATACCAAGGGATCGTATGCCGCCGCCAATAGAGACCTTGATCTTTTGACGTTAACGCAAAACTATGCGTAAAATGCCCTATGAAAATAGCTGCACAAGCCCTATCCCCTGAAGTTGTCGACAAGATCAATGCTCTTCTTGACGCACCGACCTACGCTGATCCAAACGACTTCGCCGTTCGATCGATCCTGCGTGACTGCACTCGTGTTCGTGCGGTCGATCCAGCGTTCGGGTGGTCATTATTGAGTTTGTACAACTCGGTCATTGGTGAGGCCGACGAAGCAGATCGATGCTTTCGAGCCTCTCAAGCCCTTAAGATGTTGCCAGTTGCCTATGAGAACTATCATGCTAGCCTGACGAATGGAGGTTTTTTCTCTAAGGCCAATGATTTCTTTAAGGCCAATGGGCATCCTGAGACTGGAATGTTTTCAAGGCTTGCAATGGCTGCGCTGACATCCGGTTCGATTCAGACGTTCCTCTCCTACTATGACACGGCGGTTGCGATGAACATGGAAATGGCAGGTTTTCCGGTGGAAGAAGCGCGGACCGCTGCGGGCGTGCTGAGCCGAGCAGGATTGTCAGATGAGATGATTACCCACCATCTTGACGCCGCAGGTGAAGTGCTTAGGCGGCATCGCTTTTTCTTCCAGGAGTATGCAGAAATTCTGGCGACGGATGAAAAAGAGCTGTTCGAAGGTGTAACCTGCATTTTCCGCTTGAAGTTGAGCGCGGACGAGGTGTTTGAACTGAATATGGAGTTGGCGATGGTAGAGGAAGAAATGCTTATAGAGAAATCTCCGGCCTTCGATGTCATGTTTTTGCCAGCATGACTTGTAGTCCAGAATCACTTTTCGAGGCAGCGAAGTCGGTCAAAGCAATAGCATGCGATGAGGCTATGTACCGGGCAGTCGCCAACCGCGCTTACTATGCAAGCTATCATTGTTGCAGGCTCTATAACGCTGCGTTGCCAATTGCGGCAACAAAAGGAAATGGCGTCCACGAGCAACTAATCAATCAGCTGACTTTTCCTTCGGCGAAGTTAACGAAGAATGGCCACCAGCGGGCTACTGTCATCGGAAAATACCTCCGAGTAATTTGCAGTGCGCGTGCAGCTGCCGACTATTCGCTGAGTGAGCCTTTTTCCGAGATGATGATGGAAACCTGTATGCAGGCGGCGTCCATGATCTTTAGCGGAACTAAGGTCAAAACGGGATTGATCGAAGAATAGGCTGCCGGCAGACCGCCAGTACCCTATGCTATGAAAGCCAAGTCAAACCCTGCGCCAGCGCGGCTCCCGCCTTACCGACCAGCAGATCGCCAGCCTGGCGCCGGTCGAGGGCGTCATTATCGTCTACGGCATCGGCACGACGATCCAGATCAGCATCTACGACGGCAGCGCCAACCAGCAGCCATTGCTGCCGGACCTGTACGACGCGCGCTTGGTGACGATGCAGGGCGCCAAGATGCTGTTTTCCGGCATCCGGCGCACGGGTGATCCGCGGGAAGCGCAATATCTTCAGGAATGGTCGGTGCTCATACTTCCAATCGAGATGGGCGATGACGGGCGGTAGCGTACAGACGTCTGCACGCGTGATGAGACGAAAATATTTTCCGCTCAACAGTGAAGCGAACTTTTAGCGAACAGACATGTAAGCCGTTGATTTTAAGGCCAGTAGGATTCCGGTTCTGGGCACCATTTAGTAGTCCAAGTTGATTCAAGCAGTCCACACTCCCGATCTTTCCGCTCTGTCGCGCATGAAATCGCCGTCCAAATAAATCCATGGCGGGACATTGCAATCCAGTTCCCTTGCGCAAAAAAAACCCGCGCTGAGGCGGGTTGGGATGGCTATTTTACGTGTGTGGCGAGAAAGTAGGTCGCTCCTACCAAGGCTGTGCCGAAGCCGCAAACGAAGGTAACGAGCTTCCACGTTTGCGTACTGATCTCCTTGTGGAGGTCTTCCTTTGTGGCATAGTTGGCGCGAATCACCGCAAGGTCGGTCTTCACCGCTGCGAAGTCCACTTCCAGTTTTTCGAGGCGCTTTAACATTGCTTCATCATGCGGCGGTCCGCCGCTGCTGTCAACTCCGCCCGGTAAGCTGCGTGAACCAGGGCTTCTATTTCCTGGTAATGGCGTGACACTCATGCTGGATTCCTTTCGGCCTCGGCAGCTTGGCCAAACGCATCATCAAAAAATTCACTATATCCACACTTCTGGCAAACAAATAAATCGCCAGTAAAGCACAAACCGTCACCAGTACCCGCGACATAGGCCCAGCGTGCGATCTCGTTATGAGCAGCAGGATGCAATGGACCATGACCATACCGACAAGTAGGAACTATCTTTACGCGTTCGATTTCCACATATTCTCCATTCAGCGTTGACGCCTGCGGCGACGCCAATGGCCAGACGAAGCGCAAACCTGCCAAGCGATTGTAGCTAAGACTTCAACAAAAAGCGAAGCCGAGTCGCCGCCGCCAGGTCGACTATATTTTTGCGTCCATGGTTGCGTCCATATCGTCAATTCTTGCCACCACTTTCACTCTCGTGTTCGATTTCGGTTCCGGGCACCATTCAGCATGTCACGTCGCTTCGACGCAGTCCGCCTCCCCTCTTTTCCGCCCTTCTCCCGCCTGATGCAGTGCGTCTCCGTGTGCGCCATGGCAAGGCAGCTGTTGTGCCCGAATGTCCCTGCTGGCGGTGCGCAGGTGTTCGCGCATTCTTCCAGATATTCGTTCGTTGCACACAAGCCATGTCCAAGTGTCACAGATGCAAGCGTCTGTAACCGCCAGTGCAGAACGACCCGGCCTTGACCCTATACTTCGCTCGTTTCCCATTCCATTGACGCCAATGCACAAGTCCAACGAGTTATCACGGAGCACCTGGTCCCCTGACGGTCGATACCTCGTCGTGGCGCATGCCAAGTTCAGAGAGCTGCGTACCGATGCGGACCGCAAGATTGCAAAGGCCGTCGTGCACGTTTTCGAGGGCGATCCTGCCATCACAGGGGCGCCGGCCATCTATTACGCGTTCAGCGAACTGCACTCGCGCGACCTGCTCGATGAACTGCAAAATGCAGAGCGCATCGGACGCGACTTCGTCAGCTCGGTCGGGTGACGCCTGGCCGCAACGATGCCGCATGGCGACGCGCGGGAGGTTGAATCCGCCGTCACTCCTGCGGGGTTTGCTGCCTGACGCTCCGTGGCTTTGCCGGCGTAAATGCTTCCACTGCCTTCACCACGTTGATGACCGGGTCCTTCCCAAAATACGCATTCGACGCTGTCCCGCTCCCAGTGGCGTATATCCAGGCATTGCCGGCGCCATAGCGCACGACGGTGCCGGCCGGCACGGTGAAGGTAGCGCCCTCGGTGGCGATCTTCGACCAGGTTCCGGCGCCGGCCGGAGCAGCGGTGCGGTGCGCCATTGCAACGGCTGCAGCGCGTGGCGCTACCGTGGACACTGCGATTCGCGTTGCGGCCGTGCGCGGGATGATCGAGAACTGCGGCTCGGTGGAATAGTCGGGCCGGACGGCACGGGTTGCAAACAGGCTCCAGGCCTTTTGTCCACCCGGGTAGCCCGAATCGACGGCGTAGGCCAGCGCCGGCTGGAAGTTCGACACGTACCCAGTCGCGCTGGCAGCATTGCCCGCGATGTTGTTCAGCACCGTGGAAGCAAATTCGCCGCCGACAGCTGCCTTTGTCCGGAAGGCCAGCTGCTCTGCGGTATTGCACTTTGACGCGACCAGATCGGCATGGAACGACTTCTGGTACACCTCGGCCAGCGTGGCGTACACCGGGCGCGCTGGCGTGTCGCGCACCTTCAGGTTGTACGCCGCTGCATCGAGCCAGCAAAAACCCGGGGCAAGCATGCGGCCGATCTGGAACTGCGCTTTCCACCTCAGCAGCGGACCGGCTTTCCTGAAGCCCAGCTCGGCGGCGTGGCCGACTGCCGACGTGAAATGATCGTCCTGCCATGGCGCCAGCGCGGTGCCGCCCTGATAGCTGAACGCATACCCGTTGGTGATGATGCCCAGGTTGTTCTCGCCACCGGACGTATACGTGGCGTTGTACCAGTCGAGGTTGTTGTCGACAATGGTGGTGAAGTCGTCCTTGAGCGCATCGGCGTCCGGCGTGATGTACGCGGCCTCGGCCAGCGTGCGCAGGCTCCATGCCTGGCCGCGCACCTGGCCCGGTGACAGCAGTCCTTTTTCGGCGCCGCGGTAGCCTGGATTGTCGTTGAACGCATTCCACATGCCCCAGAACTGCATCTCTTCCAGGTAGTAATAATCGCCGGTCACCAGGTAAGGCAGGTAGGCAAAGCCGGGCTGGTGCGACGTGTCGGCCGTGTACGGCGTCGCGCACGCGCCGCAGCCCGGGAAAGCATCTTTGCCGGCGTCGCTGGGCCGGCCGAGGATCGTCATGCGCGGATGGCTGGCCAGCGCCACCGGCCGGCCGGTAACGCGGTCCCGGTAATGCACCGGGAAACTGCCGGCGCCGTCGCCTGCCGCCAGGGTGGCGTTGCGTGCGCGGCGATCCATGCTGAGCACGTAGGCGGCGCCCCAGTGCGGCAGGATGCCGATGTCGCTGTGCGCACCGGTCGTCGGCATATAAGGGGTGGCGAGGCCGATTTCCATCGGCTCGACGCTGCCGCCTGCGTCCAGGGACGCCAGCAGGCTCTCGGCCACGCCCGGCTGCTGGTCATAATTCGGCACTGCACGGCTGGCAATCAGGTACGGGATGTTCATCTGCACATTCACGTCCGGCGCGGCGCCGTACCAGAACACCTTGCGCCAGCGCGCGTGGTGGTAGTGCGTGAGGCCGGCCTTGCTGTAGACGGGCTTGCCGCCAACGGCGATCAGCGCATCGTAAGTGAAGTTTTGCGGGCCCGGTTCGTACGCCCAGGCATTCTCGATCGTGACGTCGACGCGCGCCTTCCTGACAGCGCCGTAGTACCGGATGGCGAAGCGCGCGGCCAGGTGCGGATGGACCACCCCCGCCGCGGTCGCCAGCGGCGCGGACACGTGCCATTCGTTGGCCACGGCGCCAGCCAGCCAGGCGGCCTTCGCGCCAGCTTTGAGCAACTGGTCGGCAGACGCGCTGTACCTGACGCCGGCAATCGTGGCCGATGCCGAGGCGGTGAAACCGGTGGCAAGCAGGTCGGCGGGCGTGTTTGACCCTGGCGGAACCACGCCGCCGGTGTCGAGTGTCATCGTGCCCGTGGCGCCGGCCGCGAGCTTCGGGAGGATGGCTGAAATAATCGCGTGGCGCACGCTGCCGTCGGCATGCGTGGCTTTCACGTTCACCTGCAGCGGCACGGTGGCGCCGCCACGCTTGCCGGCCAGAACATCGGCGCGCCGCAAGTCGCCGGCGGCAAACACCTGCCCGAAGGTGACGGGAACATTGGCCTGTGCGGCGCCGCCATTCTGGAAGCGCACATCGGTGATCGCGCCAAAAGCAGCTGCACTCGATGCCAGCATGGCCGCTGTGAGGACGGAAGAAGCGAGGGTACGGTGCAAATGAAGACCTGTCGGGTTGAACTGGTTGACGGGGCAAGCTGGCCGGTAATCTGCCATTTGCCGATTGAGACAACTGCCATAACACTGCCTGCTTGAGCATTCCTGAATTAATCATATCCGGAATACCACATTTGTCCGGCCAATTAAACAATTCGGCGAAAAAAAGCCGCCGGCACCTGGAAACAGGCGGCAGCGGCAGTCAATCCGGCATGCAATCATGCGCGGCCGGGTTATCGATCAATCAGATCTTTGTATCTTCAATGCTTTTACCGGATGCCGTCCAGGCTTTGATCCAGTTTGGTTGACGGCCGCGACCGCTCCATTCCTGCGATGCGTCATCCGGATTGCGGAATTTCGCACCGGCCGGCGCCGACTTCGCGCGTGGAGCCGATTTACCGGACATCAGGTCCTTTACGGAAATGCCGGCGCTTTGGGCGATGTGCAGGATCTGCTCGCGCGCTTTGCTGACACTGAGGAAATGACGCGATTTCAGCTCGTCAATCACTTGCACTTCAAGTGCGCGCAATTTGGCAATGGAATAGGTCGACAAGTCTTGCATGGTGTGGCCTTCAGGAAAAATAAAAACGTGAATAAAAAGATGCGGCAATTGCGATGGTCGAATCATACCCGATTCGGGTAAGCAAATGCATTTTTACACGGTGTGCGCTCGTCGCCAGCGCCCGCGGCGCAACGCGCCAGCGGCATCTTGATTGCGGCTGCACTGCGCCTGCGCGCTGAATGAAAGCGTGCCATTGCGCCTTGCATCAGCCTGTGCGTCACGCTGTTTGCAGGACAAGCGCGTGCAGAATAACATAATGTAATTGCCCCACCGTAATTACCGGTTTCAGCATCGGCCGGCATTTACCCGTCTTTACGTTTGGCCATTCAATTGCACCCCAGCGCCGCAGGGATACTGTACCGCGATGCGGCCCGAATTCAACACTATTTTTCTGCGCGGTTTGGCAAGGAAATAAAAGAGCCTGGTTGCGCTGGAATAAACGGATACGCAATTCTTGCGCACAGGTTGTGCGCAGCACGATGTCACGCCGCCGGGATTGGCAAATGGCCCAGGCGCGCCAGTTTTGGAAAAACCATCGGTACCGTCAGCATGGTACTGGCCACCGCCATCAACAAAAGCGCAGTAAATGTTTCGGCAGTGATGATCTGCTTGTCCAGGAGGACGTTGGCAAAAATAATCATGATCAGGGCTTTGGTCTGCAGCAGCCAGCCGATAATACCGGCCTCGCCCGCAGGCCAGCCGAGCAGCTTTCCGGCAATGCGGGTACCGATCAGCTTGCCGCTGACGGATGCCGCCAGCAACGCCGCGGCCGCCAGCATGACAGCTTGCATGCCGAGTGCGCCACCGGCGCCGAACTGGGTACGCAGGCCCGTGCTGAGGAAATACACTGGCATCATGACCAGCAGGACATGCGCGCGCAGCAGGTCCAGTTTTGCTTGCGTGAACCAGTGCGCATCCATGACGACGCCGGCCAGGAAGGCGCCGACCATGAAATGCAGGCCCGACCAGTCCGCGCCGAAGGCGCATGCGGCCAGCCAGACCGGGGCCACGTACCAGCGGTCAGCTTCGTCCAGCCCGGCCATCAGGCGCCGGAACAGCAAGGTCGCCAGGATGAACAGGACAAGGAACCCGAGCTGGCGCCCGACCCGTTCCCAGTCCAGCAGGATCAGCGCCAGCACGGCCCAGATGGCGATATCGTCCAGGCTGGCATAGCGCAGGATGCGCTGGCCCATCGGCTGGCGCAGCACGGCCAGCTTTTCCATCAGCAGCACCAGGATCGGGAGCGCCGTCACTGCACACGCCATGCCGATGCCGGCCACGAATTGCCAGTCCAGCGCCTGCGGGCCGACCCAGCCGGCGTAGCCGAGCATGGCGCCGCCCACTGCTGCGCCGAACAGCAGCGGCACACCCATTGCCAGTGCTGCCGTGATCGTGCTCTCGCGCCGGTGTCGCCAGGCTGCCTTCAGGTCGAGCTCGATCCCTGCCAGCATGACGAACACCATCACGGCCCACCATGCGATGCCATTCAGGGCGCTGGTGACGGCCGGGTTGAAAACGAAACCGTAATACGCTGGAAAAGCGCGGCCCAGCACGCCGGGGCCGAGCAGGACGCCAGTGACGATCTGCACCACGACCAGCGGCGCCCAGTAGTCGAGCTTTCCCAGCCGCCAGATCAGGTAGGGGACGGCAAAGATCAGCAGCATCGCCAGCAAAAAAATTTCAGTCGTGTTCAACGCGGGATGCTCCAGGAGAGGTGCATCAGTCTTTGACTTTTTCTGCCAGCATTGCGGCCACGCCGACCAGCGCCGGGAACTGTTCCGTAATAAGCCAGGTGGGGATACGCGCCAGGTAGGGGGCCAGCCGGCCCTTGTCCTCGAAGCGCTGGCGGAACGTGGACTGCGTGAACAATTTCCCCAGGCGCGGCACGATGCCCCCGCCAATGTACATGCCGCCGGTGGCGCCCAAGGTCAGCGCGACATTCCCGGCCACGCTGCCCAGCACCCCGCAAAAGCAGCCGATGGTGCGGACGCAGGCAGCGTCCCGGCTGCCCAGCGCACGCCCGGTAATGCTGGCGGCGTCAAGATGCTCGCCTGCCAGCGTGCGGTGGATCATTTCCAGTCCGGCGCCGGACAATACCCGCTCGGCCGACACATGGCCGAATTCGCGCTTGAGCGCCTGCAGGAGCACGATCTCGTCGTCGGTGTTCGGCGCGAAACTGGCGTGGCCGCCCTCGCCTGCCAGCGCCATCCAGTGGCCGCCGGCCTGGACGGCGCCGGAGACGCCCAGCCCCGTGCCCGGCCCGATCAGCCCGATCGGCCGGCCAGACAGGCCGGCGCCGCCGCCCGGCCCCGTGCCGATGCGCTCCCGCTGTTCCGGCCGCAGGTAAGGCAGCGACATGGCCAGTGCGGCAAAGTCGTTCACCACCAGCAGCGTCTGGAACTGGCGTTCGGCGCGCAGGCGGGCGGCAGAAAAACTCCAGTAGTGATTGGTCATGCGCACCAGGTCATCCTCCACCGGATTGGCAATCGCGATCGCCACGTGGCGGATGGCGTGGGTGGCAAACCCCAGCGCCGCTGCGCGCGCCAGGTAGGCGTCAATCGCTGCGCCAAGGTTGGGGTAGTCGGCGCACGCAAGCGCGTCGACGGCAACGAACTGGCCATCGACCTGCAGTGCAAAGCGTGCGTTGGTGCCGCCGATATCGGCCAGCAGGCGGGGTGCCGGGGAAAGTGTTGGGTACATGGGTCTTTCGTGATCAGCCGGTTCCTCTGTGGAACAGTACCAAATGTTGAAGGCCGGACATTATTCTGTCAACCAGGGGCATGAACCTGGCGAAACGCCGGCTTTCTCTTCAATACAACGCCTGTTCCTTTTTAGTTGCACGGCAAAGTTGCTAAGCGCTAATATATATTTTCTGCAATGCGCTTCCAGGAACGTGAACATGCTCAACAAATTCAATGCATCCCTGCTCGCAACGATCGTTTTCGGCATCCTGTTCCCGCTGATCTACCACCGTGTGGCGGGGGTCCATCTGCAACCCGTCTCAGTGGCGATCTCAGCGGTGGTATTCTTTTTCATCATGCTCGCGGCTTTTGGCAAACTCCTGCACAAGCTTACCCTGCGCTCCTGAATCCCGGCCGCGCGCTGCGTTACTTCCCCAGCAGCGCCAGCGTCTGGTCCCATTCATGCTGCCATTCATGCAGGAAGTCGTGCGCCATGAATGCGCGCCGCAACGCGCCCACCGGCACGCGGTAGACGTCGTTCAGGCCCAGCGCCAGCGTGATCGGGTTCCACACCGTATTTGCTTTCCCCTTCTTCGCACTGCCCTTGACGCGCGCGCCTTCGTCGCCGAACACGCCGCCGGCGTCCAGTAGCGCCTGCCGCAGGTCGATCCGGACCAGCGGCCCGAACGCCGCCAGCACCTGCGCCGCGTTGATGCCGGCCTTCGATTCCTGCGCCGTGGCCGCTTTGACAGGGGGCGCGGCGGCCGCGTGTTTCAGCCGTCCCGCCAGGCGCTCCAGTTCTTTGCCCAGGAAGCGCAGTTCGTGACGCTGGCGCGTGAAGCCCGGCGCAGGCAGGCGCGCGACGATTTTATAGGCGTCCTTTGTCATCGTGATCAGGACGTCGTTGCTGCCGCCCAGCAGGCGCGCAATGTCGCCCTCGAAAAAGATCGGCGCTGCGTAGCCGCCGTTCGCTTCGCCGAACAGCTCCGGGTACGCGGCGTCGTAGTCGAGCCAGACATACGGCGTGATGTCGTGTTCGACGAGGCGCGCCAGCGTCCAGGGCGTGCCGGTTTGTGCGTCCATCCAGGCCAGGCTTTGTTCTAGCGTAGCGCGAAAGGGTAACTTGAGCAGGTCGGGTGCGGGCGGGTTCGGATTCGTCATGGCCGCCATTCTATCCGCAGCGGCGGCGCAGGCGGCAATCAGCGGTGCCGGGTGCTGGTGATCTGCAGCCGTTCGCAGTCGCGCACCAGGTCCGGCAGCGAGCGGGCCTGCATTTTTTCCATGACTTTGCGCTTGTGCGTCTTGGCCATGATTTCGCTGATGCCCATGGCGTCGGCCACCTGCTTGTTAAGCAGGCCGCCGATGACCAGTTCGAGCGTTTCGCGCTCGCGCGGCGTCAGGCTGGCATGGCGCGCGCGCAATGCGGCCAGTTCGCGCCGCAGCGCCAGCCGGGACAATGGGCCGTCGAGTCCTGCGCGCACGGCGGCCAGCAGTTGCTCGGGCTGGACCGGCTTGGTGAGAAACTCGATGGCGCCTGCCTTCATGGCCTGCACCGACAGGGGAATCGAGCCGAAACGATCACGGTCGCACCGACGCTATTGCAAAGCACCTGGTTCAGGGCGCTGTGCGCACTGCTGGCCGTCATGCTGGCAGTGGCCGGTTACCGCTACCGGATTCGCGTGGTCACTGCACGCCTGGTGGAACGCATGCAGGTGCGTACCAGCGAGCGCGAACGCATTGCGCGCACGCTGCACGACACCTACCTGCAAAGCGTGCATGCCCTGCTGCTGCGCGTGGGCGCGACGGCGCAGTCGCTCCCCGGCGGCGACCCCACCCGCGCCACGCTGGAGACGGCGCTGGCCGACGCCGGCAGCGTGGTCGCCGAGGGCCGCGGCCAGGTCGAACAACTGCGCGCGGAGGCCGACACCCCGCAACCGATCGAGGCGCTGCTGGCGCACAGCGCCGGGCAGCTGCAGCCACACGCTCCCGGATGCGTCTTCGCCCTCCACGTCGAGGGCGCACCGCGCACGCTGGCGCCGCACGTGCGCGAGGAGGCGGGCCAGATCGGCATGGAGGCCATGCGCAACGCGTTCAGCCACGCCGGCGCGCGCCGCATCGACGTCCACATCGCTTACGGCACGCAGTTCACGCTGACCGTGCGCGACGACGGCCGCGGCCTCGACGCCGACGTGCGCGAGCGCGGCTACCGCAGCGGCCACTGGGGTTTGCTGGGCATGCGCGAACGGGCCCGCAGCATCGGCGCGCGCCTGGACATCGACAGCGTGGCAGGCGCCGGCACCACCATCCGGCTGACGGTGCCCCGCGCGTACCGCACCGCCCGGCCGCGCCGGCTGGGCTGGTGGCCGGGGCGTTAGCGCCCCCTGATGGCGCCGAACGCCAGGCCAAGTGTGACGCCTGCGCCAATGCCGATGCGCGAACATCGGCTGGCTGGTGAAAAACGCGAGGATTGCGGTCATGAACGAGCCTGGTTGTGTGGAAAAAGGCGGCATGCGACCATCAGGCGATCGCTGGTCGCCGCACCGTTGTGTAGCGCACAGTATTCCTGTTCGCTGCACCGCACAATCACCAGATATCATCGAGGAGGAATACCATGTCCAACGAACTCTCCCGCGTGCGCGCTGCATCGCGCCGCGCCAGCCCTGCCCTGATCGCCGGCGCCGTCATTGGCGCCGGCCTGGCGGCAGCCTATGTTGCCGTACGTGTCAAGACTGCCGCAGTCGAACGCAGCCATCCGCCACTGGGCAGCTTCATCGAGGTCGATGGCGTGCGCCTGCATTACCTGGCGCGGGGCGCCGGGCCGGCGGTCGTGCTGCTGCACGGCAACGGCACCATGGCGGACGACTTTCAATTTTCCGGCCTGCTCGACCGGCTGGCGCAGAGCCATCGCGTGATTGCGTTCGACCGTCCCGGCTTCGGCTACAGCGAGCGCCCGGCCGGCACCGACTGGACGCCGGAAGCGCAGGGACAGCTGTTCCATAGCGCCTTGAAGGAACTCAAGATCGACCAGCCTGTTGTGGTGGGACACTCCTGGGGCACGCTGGTCGCCCTGGCCATGGCGCTGGACTATCCGCAGGACGTGCGCGGCATTGCGCTCCTCGGTGGCTACTATTATCCGAGCCTGCGCGTGGATGCGTTCGTCAACGGCCTGGCAGCGGTGCCCGTGGTCGGTACCCTGTGGCGCTACACGGCGGCGCCGCTGCTGGGCCGCCTGCTGTGGCCCGCGGTGACGAAACACCTGTTTGCACCGGCAAAAGTCCCGGCGCGGTTTGGCCAGTTGCCGCCCTGGATGGCGCTGCGCCCGTCGCAGTTGCAGGCCACTGCTGCCGAGAACGGCTTGATGGTGCCGGCCGCAAAACGCCTGTCGCAGCGCTATGGCGAGCTGGCCATGCCGGTAGCGCTGCTGGCAGGCCATGGTGACAAGCTGATCAGCCCGAAAAAGAACAGCCGGCGCCTGCATGCAGAGTTGGAAAACAGCACGCTGGCCATGCCGGACGGCGCCGGCCATATGTTCCATTACCAGCATACTGCCCAGATCGTCGATGCCATCGCGGCACTGGCGGACCGCAAATAAGGCGCTGTTCGCGCTGGTTCGGTTACTTGCATCGGGTCTATAACGCCGGACCACCGCCGGCGGGGAGCGTGCACTGCACCATTTATATTGCCTGCCCGCCAGATTTCAGCTACGGTGCGTGGATCGCTTTCCACTTAGGTCAAGATGCAAGAGAAATCTCCCTTAACACGGCTCTCCGCCAGCGCGGTTGTGACCGCGTCTTGCGTGCTGGGCCTGTTGTATTTCGGGCGCGATGTCCTGCAACCGATTGCGCTGGCGTCGATCCTGAGCCTGGCCATTGCGCCACTGGTGCGGCGCTTCCGCCGCAGCGGCCTGCCGCGCATGGCCGCCACACTGCTGTCGGTGCTGCTGGTGGGCGTGTGCGTGGTCGGCCTGTCCACCATCCTGGCGTTCCAGCTGGTGGCGGTCGCCACCGACCTGCCGAAGTACCGCGCCGCCATCCGCACCAAGGTCGACAGCATGCGCGTGATCACCGAGCGGCCGTTCGCGCTGATCCAGGCGGAGCTGTCTGCCGTGTCGCCGCAGCCGCCGCCGCTGCCGCCAGTGCGGCGCGGCGCCAAAATCGTCGACAACGCGAACCAGCCGATACCCGTGGAAGTACGCGCGCCGCGCCTGACCACGCGCGACGCCATTGCGCGTGCGTTTGCACTGGCGTGGGGTCCGGTCGGTTCAGCCGGCGTGGTCATCGTGCTGCTGATCTTTATTTTGCTTGAACACGAATCGCTGCGCGACCGCCTGGTGCGCCTGGCCGGCCAGGGCGAAACGCGGCGCACCATCAAGGCGCTGTCGGACGCCACTACCGGCGTGTCGCGTTTCTTTTTCTCCCAGTTCATCGTCAACGTCACGTTCGGGGGGCTGATCGGGCTGTCGCTGTGGGTGGCCGGCGTGCCGCATGCAGCGCTGTGGGGCGTGCTGTCCGGCCTGCTGCGGTTCGTGCCTTACCTGGGCATCCTGCTGGCCGGCGCCATCATCGCACTGTTCGTTTCCGCCATCGAC
>Ga0265780_10000776_pt1 | contig 47823 bp, 35 predicted proteins | sample P1T30metagenome_FD_192432 | JGI IMG/M metagenome (GOLD analysis project Ga0265780, IMG submission 192432) | Plant litter microbial communities from East Loma Ridge, Irvine, California - P1 T30 | ecosystem: Environmental > Terrestrial > Plant litter > Unclassified | place: USA: California... | reverse complement strand
GGTTATCTAAGCGGCAGCCTGAAACATGAAGAAAAAGGCGCCTCTAATGCTGCCGCTTATCTGGAGGCAGAGGGCCTCGATCAGGAAACCATCGGGCAAGTGCAGAAAGTCATCCTGGCTACACAGGTGCCGCAGGTGGCAAATAATCTTCTCGAAGAGATCCTGTGCGATGCCGATCTTTATCACCTGGGAGCCGAAGAGTTCGACGATAATAATAAGCTGCTGCGTAAAGAAATGCAGCTCGTTTACCAGAAAAAGATCGATAAAGAACTATGGCTCAGAAATACCATTGCCCTGTTCAGATCCCATCAGTACCAGACTACATATTGCCGGCAGAAACTGGACGCTACCAAGCAGCAAAATTTGAAAATGCTCGAAGAAAAGCTGCGGGAGCAGGCAGAGCCCGAAGGAAACACTGAAAATAAAGATCTTCAAAAAAGCGATGCTGCCGATAAAAAAGCAGGCGAAAAGCCGGGGAGAGGTATCGAGACCATGTTCAGGATCAGTTCCGGAAATCATCAGCGCTTAAGCGATATGGCCGACAATAAGGCACATATCATGATCACCGTTAACTCTATTATCCTCTCGGCAGTAATCAGTTTGCTGCTTAGCAAGCTCGACTCAAACAGCTATCTCACATTTCCGACTTTTATCATTCTGATGGTGAGCCTGCTGGCCATTGTATTCTCTATCCTGGCAACGCGCCCTACTCTTTCTTCAGGAGTATTCTCCCAGAAAGACATTGACGATAAAAAGGTTAACCTCTTGTTCTTTGGTAATTTTTACCGGATGCCGCTGGATCAGTACGCCGTAGGGATGAATAAAATGATGGACGACAGGGAATTTCTCTACGGGATGCTCATCAAGGATGTCTATTCGCAAGGCGTGGTGCTTGGCAAAAAATACCGTTTACTGAGAATTTCCTATAATATCTTCATGTATGGACTAATCATTGCTGTTCTTGCATTTGTGGTAGCCAGTTTTTTTGCTGATTAAGCCCTTCTGAAATTATCTATGGAAAAAATAAGCCCTACGTTTTATAACAGGGATCTAAGCTGGCTCTCATTTAATGAAAGGGTGCTGCTGGAAGCATCTAAAGAGTCTGTACCTTTGCTCGAACGTATACGTTTCCTGTCTATTTATTCGTCTAACCTCGACGAGTTCTACAGGGTAAGAATACCGGCGCTGCTGGCTTTAAATAAGTTAGTCAGAAAGAAGCGGGTTCAGATTCCCGGAGCAGAAGTTTATACCGACCTCGCTGCGCAGGTTAAAACGATAATTAAAAAGCAGCAGGAACTTTTCGGTAGTATATTACGAGAGAGTATTTTACCTGCGCTCGACTTAAAAGGCCGTCGTCTGGTATACGATGAGCCGATCCCCGGCATAATCGGGGCAGATGCGGCCGACTATTTTTTTACTCATATTCTGGCCTTTCTGCAGGTTCAGAAGCTCTCCCCCGACAGTGATTTTTTTCCTGAAAATAATAAGCTCTACTTTATGGTAGTAAGCCAGGGAACCGATGGAAAGGAGAGTAACCTGGTGATGAATATCCCCTCAGATAATTTGCCCCGGTTTTATACCAGGCAGGCGGAAGAGATTGAGTATATTCTTTTTCTCGACGATATTATCAAAAACAACCTGCAGAAGGTATTTTCAGGGGTATCGCTGAAAGCTGTTTTCTCCTTTAAGGTAACCCGGGATGCCGAGCTCGGCCTCGACGATGAATATGAAGGCGACCTTGCAGAAAAAATTGAAAAGCAGATCGAAAAACGAGACAGGGGACTGGCGACCCGACTATTATACGATGGCCGTATGCCCCGCGAATACCTCGACAAACTTACTGCAGCATTACATCTCGAACAGGCAAGCATTATAGAAGGAGGTACCTATCATAACCTCAAAGACTTGTCTTCTTTTCCTCTCAGGGATAAAGTTCTTTCTTATCCGGAATGGCCGGCAGCCGGTAATTCGCTGACCGGCAGCGGGCTCCTGTTAGACCAGATCGCAGAACGCGACCTCATAGTACATACGCCCTACCAGTCTTACGATACCGTATTGCGGTTTTTTAACGAAGCCTCATTCGACCCCGGAGTAGAGCAGATCGACGTAACAGTATACCGTCTGGCTTCCGACTCGAGAATTGCCAATGCCCTGATCAGTGCCGCCCGGAACGGTAAAAAAGTAACCGTGTTCGTGGAATTAAAAGCCCGGTTCGACGAGGCCAACAATATCAGGTGGTCGAAGAAGATGAAAGCTGCCGGCATCAGGATCATCTATAGTGTTCCCTCGCTGAAGGTACATGCCAAGATCGCCTTAGTAAGAAAGAGATCCGGCGACGAGATCTGCCATACCGGTATTTTGGCTACAGGCAATTTTAACGAAAGCACAGCCGCTTTTTATACCGACCATATCCTGTTTACGGCACATGCCGGTATGTTAAGCGAAATGAAACAGCTTTTTCAGTTCCTGGAACAGCGCAAAAAACCTTCCGGCGAAGACCAGCTTGTTTTCAGTAACCTGCTCGTAGCCCGGTTTAACCTCACGCAGGAGTTTCTCGCTCTTATTGATAACGAGATCAGCTACTGCCGCAGCGGACTGTCAGCTGGCATCACTATAAAACTAAATAACCTCGAAGAGCAGGTGCTTATAACAAAACTCTATGAAGCTTCTTCTGCCGGCGTTAAGATCTCCATCATAGTGAGGGGTATCTGCTGTCTTATCCCGGGTGTACCCGGAATGAGTGCGAATATCACTGTTACCCGCATTATAGACCGCTACCTCGAGCACGGCAGGGTGTTCGTGTTTGCCAATAACGGCGATCCGAAAGTTTATCTTGGCTCGGCCGACTGGATGAACCGCAATATCTACCGCAGAATTGAGGTGTGTTTTCCTATATACGATGCTAAGATCAGGGAAGAGATCCTGGCGATTATTGAGCTCCAGCTGCATGATAATGTTCAGGCAGTGAAACTCGATCAGCAGCTGGCAAACATAACTATACCACAGAGCGATTTGCCCATACGGTCACAATATGCTATCTGGCAGCTTTTAAGAAGCAAGTCAGTTAAAGCTGAGCAATTGCTTTAACTGACGTTATTTCCCTATTTACGATTCCCTTCAAGGATGAAGTCTATCGCTATTTCAGGATAAATATAATGCAATGGCTCATCAGGGTTCGAAGCATAATTCATGCCCCAGTTAAACCTGTTTATTTCCAGTTCGGCAGCGACTGTAATCTTATTATTCGTTATACTGATCTTGGCCGGAAAGCTTATTTCCTTACTTAAGCCGAGTATCGTCAGATCGCCGGTCACGGTATAGTTGGCACCTTCGGTAACCCCTTCAGCGGCTCCGCCGGTATAAGCCTTAATCGTTTTAATCTCAAATTTAACCGCAGGATAAAGAGCGGCATTGAAAAAGTCAGGTGTTTTGAGATGGTCTTCCAGCTGTCCTTTAGGCTCGCCGGTCATGTTCATAACATTGATAGTAGAAAGAGGAAAGGAGAAAGATCCGCCCGTTACTTTGCCATTTTTCACAAGGATACCCTCTGTGCTGGTAACATCCAGCGATCCATAATTGGCAGTGCCTGGTTTACGGCCTTCCCACATCAGCACGGATTCATCAGATAAAGCATAAGATTGTGTTCCCGTATCCTGCTCGTCTTTCTCACAGCTGCTTAACAGGGCAATAGCCAGTAGCGCACAGTTAAAAATTTTCTTCATAGAATGTAGATGTTTTAGTGAATAATATCCCTAGACGGGCAGGGTGGCAGATCTGTGACAAGGTTTATGGTTTTGCTGAAGATTATCTTTGGGCGTTAAATCGTCCTCGTTTGCAACGAGGATGTGCGAGAAATGCATTTTAAATGCATAAAGGGGGCGATGCAATCGCCACTCTCACTACATCCGCATTACAAATGCGGACGATAATTAATCGTTTTCAAAACTCCATCCGCCGTTAAATCGTCCTCGTTTGCAACGAGGATGTGCGAGAAATGCATTTTCAATGCATAAAAGGGCGATGCAATCGCCACTCTCGCTGCATCCGCATTACAAATGCGGACGATAATTAATCGTTTTCAAAACGCCATCCGCCGTTAAATCGTCCTCGTTTGCAACGAGGATGTGCGAGAAATGCATTTTCAATGCATAGAAGGTGCGATCCAATCGCCACTCTCGCTGCGTCCGCATTACAAATGCGGACGATAACTTAATCGTTTTCAGAACTCCATCCGCCGTTAAATCGTCCTCGTTTGCAACGAGGATGTGCGAGAAATGCATTTTCAATGCATAAAAGGGGCGATCCAATCGCCACTCTCACTGCATCCGCATTACAAATGCGGACGATAGAAAACAAGCCCTCCCAACGCTCCGATCCCTCTCTCAAAACAATTTCCCCCTTTCCCTCATTCCTATTACAGAACTTAGATTATGAACAGAACTATCGGACTAATATTAATCGTAATCGGAGCGGTTATGTTAATATGGACAGGATTTACTTACACAAAAAAAGAAAAGATCATTGATGCAGGGCCTATACAGGTTTCGGCGGATAAAAAGGAAAGCGTGAACTGGCCGCCTTACCTCGGAGGCATACTGCTGGTTGGAGGTATCGTTATTGTAGCTTCGTCAAAGAAGAGTTAAACACAATCACCACCAAACAACTGAAAATAAAAAGGGACTGCAGCTCTTACACTGCAGTCCTATATTCCCAAAACAATCAATAATTAATTGTTATCCTTATAACGTAGCTCCTGATTAATAGATACATTTAGTTGTATCTTTTTATTAATTTATAATGATTACAACCAAAACGTATCTCTAAACTCTATGAACTGCAGGTAACACAACCTTCTTCCATACTGCAGGACGGGCCGTTCAGCATAGTAGGCTCGATGCTGTCGAGATCATTGGCATTCTGGTTTTCTGCCGGTGCCGGAATAACCGCATCCATATTTTTTCCACCCTGTTTCTCTACCGTAAACTGTACCGCCTGTGTGGCAGCCTGAGTACGCAGGTAATACATGCCCGTTTTTAAGCCTTTTTTCCAGGCGTAAAAATGCATAGACGTAAGTTTGGCTGCACCCGGACTGTCTACAAAAAGATTAAGCGATTGCGACTGGCAGATAAAAGCACCCCGGTCTGCCGCCATATCAATAAGCGTACGCTGTTTGATCTCCCAAACCGTTTTATAAAGTTCTTTAATATCGGCAGGGATCTCTTCAATATGCTGCACAGAACCGTTTGCCGCAATGATGCGGTTCTTCATGTTATTGTTCCATAAACCGAGCTGAACCAGGTCTTTCAGCAGGTGTTTATTAACAATAATAAATTCGCCGCTCAATACCCTGCGGGTATAGATATTGGAAGTATAAGGCTCGAAACATTCGTTGTTACCCAGAATCTGCGAAGTAGAGGCTGTAGGCATAGGTGCAACAAGCAGCGAGTTACGCACACCATGTTGTACCACCTCGCTGCGGAGGCCTTCCCAGTCATGCCGCTCAGAAGGCTCAACATCCCAGAGGTCAAACTGGAACTTACCTTCAGATAGTGGCGATCCCTTAAACGTTTCATAGGCGCCATCAGCTTTGGCCAGGTCTTTACTGGCAGTCATGGCCGCGAAGTAGATCGTTTCAAAAATGTTCTTGTTCAGCACTTTAGCCAGCTCACTTTCGAAAGGCAGGCGCATCAGGATAAATACATCCGCAAGGCCCTGTATACCCAGGCCGATCGGCCTGTGGCGCACATTAGACGTACGTGCCTCCTCTACCGGGTAGAAATTATTGTCGATGATCCTGTTCAGGTTTTTCGTTACCTGGTAGGTGATCTCGTAAAGCTTATCAAAATCAAACTTCCCGTCTTCGACGAAACGAGGCAGGGCAAGAGAAGCCAGGTTACATACTGCCACTTCTTCGGCGCTGGTATATTCCATGATCTCGGTGCAGAGGTTGCTGCTTTTTATAGTACCGAGATTTTGCTGGTTACTTTTACTGTTGGCAGCATCCTTATACAGCAGATAAGGCGTGCCTGTTTCGATCTGCGCATCCAGAATGGCAAACCACAGATCCTGCGCCTTGATGGTTTTACGGGCTCTGCCTTCAGCTTCGTACTGGTGGTACAGCGCTTCGAACTTTTCGCCGAAACACTCATGCAGGCCCGGTGCCTCGTGCGGACAGAACAGGCTCCAGTCGCCATTGCTTTCCACCCGCTTCATGAAAAGATCGGGAATCCACAGCGCATAAAAAAGGTCGCGTGCGCGCATCTCCTCCTTGCCATGGTTCTTTTTAAGATCGAGGAACTCGAAAACATCGGCATGCCAGGGCTCAAGGTAGATCGCAAAAGCGCCTTTACGTTTACCGCCGCCCTGGTCTACATAACGCGCGGTATCATTGAAAACACGCAGCATAGGGATTATGCCGTTGCTGGTGCCGTTAGTGCCGCCTATATAACTGCCCGTAGCGCGCACATTATGAATAGCGAGGCCTATCCCGCCGGCGCTCTGTGAGATCCTTGCCGTTTGTTTCAGCGTATCGTAAATGCCATCAATGCTGTCGTCTTTCATGCTTAACAAAAAGCACGACGACATCTGCGGCTTAGGTGTGCCTGCATTAAACAGGGTAGGGGTGGCATGAGTAAACCAGCGCTCGCTCATCTGGTTATAAGTAAGTATCGCACTTTCAATATCCTCCTTGTGGATGCCTATAGCCACACGCATATACATATGCTGCGGGCGCTCCACAATTTTTCCGTCAATACGCAGCAGGTACGATTTTTCCAGTGTCTTGAATCCGAAATAGTCGAACCCGAAATCGCGGTCATAGATAATCGAGCTGTCAAGCAGTTCTGCATTTTTCTCAATAATCTGCATTACATCGTCAGCGATGAGCGGCATTTTCCGGCCGTTCGAAGCATCAGTATAATGGTATAATTTAGAGATTGTGCTGGTGAACGATTTAGTAGTATTTTTATGAAGGTTGCTTACTGCAATGCGGCTGGCAAGCAGGGCATAATCAGGGTGTTTAGTAGTTAAAGACGCTGCGGTTTCTGCTGCCAGGTTATCAAGCTCGGTAGTAGAAACACCATCGTAAATTCCTTCGATCACTTTCCGGGCAACGTCAATGGCGTCTACCAGCGGACTCAGGCCATACGATAACTTCTGGATGCGCGCCGTGATCTTGTCGAATTTTATACTCTCTTTTTTTCCGTTTCTCTTTATTACAAACATAGCGAATGACTGATTTTTAATGGTAAATGATATTAATTCAACGTCTTAGAAATCTTCTTCCAGGGAAAAGCTCTGTGTGTCTTTGCCGGTAAGCACCCCAGACTTCTGGTAATCGCCTACACGTTTCTCGAAGAAGTTCGTTTTTCCCTGCAGGGAGATCATTTCCATAAAGTCGAACGGATTGGCGGCGTTGAACATTTTCGGGTAGCCAAGCTCATCCAGCCAGCGGTCGGCAACAAACTCGATGTATTGTTTCATGAGTTTTGCGTTCATGCCGATTAGGTCTACCGGCAGCGCTTCAGTGATGAACTCTTTTTCTATCTCCACGGCATCGGCGATGATCGCATACACCTCTTCCTGCGGAAGTCTGCTGTTCAGCATGCTGTAAAGCAGGCAGGCAAATTCGCAGTGCAGGCCTTCGTCGCGGCTTATCAGTTCGTTGCTGAAGGTAAGCCCGGGCATCAGTCCCCGTTTTTTAAGCCAGAAGATCGAGCAAAAGCTTCCGCTGAAAAATATACCCTCTACGGCAGCAAATGCCACCAGGCGCTCGGCGAACGATCCGTTTTCGATCCAGCGCAGTGCCCATTCCGCTTTTTTCTTTACTGCAGGTACGGTATCTATGGCATGGAACAGGCGGTCTTTCTCTTCCGGGTCTTTGATATAGGTGTCGATAAGCAGGGCATAAGTTTCAGAGTGAATATTTTCCATCATGATCTGGAAGCCGTAAAAACACCTTGCTTCAGGCACCTGCACTTCGCCCATAAAGTTCACAGCCAGGTTCTCGTTCACGATGCCGTCGCTGGCGGCAAAAAAAGCCAGTACATGCGAAATGAAGTGCCGTTCGCCGTCGTTAAGGTTTTCCCAGTACTTCAGATCGTCAGAAAGGTCTATCTCTTCGGCGGTCCAGAAACTGGCTTCATGTTTTTTGTACATTTCCCAGATGGCGGGATAATTAATGGGCAGGATTACAAAACGGTCCTTGTTCTCTTTTAATAATACTTCTTCCTGTTTCATGCTCTTTATATTAGAATCTACTTGTATGAAAAGGATTGACAAAAGGCAGCAGATCCCGCGATAGGGGAAGAGGAGACTTTTGTCAAAACTTTAGTCGTGAAAGTTCTGACAACTATTCTGGCAGGTATCTGGCTTACCGGTATTCCGGATTACAGTTGCACGTCAGCCCGCGGTTTACACGCGGTTCCCTTTTAATCATTCCGGGGAGGAATGAACCTTAATAGTGTGGCAAAGAACGAGAAGCTAAGGTAGATAAAAAAGCAGGCAGCATACAGACAACTTTTACACACCCCATCCGGCTCTTTTGCCTTAAAAAGAGCCTTTTTTTTTAAAAAGCCCGGAAAATGTTAACAACATTGAATGAGAAGGAGTACGATGCTGCTGCGTTTAAGGCAAAAGGAGGGTAATATAAGAGAACTGGTCACAGGGAAACCCTGCGACCAGTAACGTGCATGGAAAATGTTAACACCCATCAATCCGGAGCGGACGCGCCGGGCTTAACCCTTAACGGGGATGTTCTTCAATATTTCAATAACAAAATTCCAGAACTTCTGCACGGAGGGTATGCTGGCCCGTTCGTCTGGCGAATGCGCTCCTTTAATGGTAGGCCCGAAGGATATCATATCCATATCAGGATAATAAGTAGCCAGTAACCCGCATTCCAGTCCGGCATGGCAGGCCACTACCTGCGGTTCAGATCCGTTCTGCTTTTCGTAAATAGCCTTTAGCACTTCGAGTATGGGCGATTGAACGTTGGGCTGCCAGCCGGGATAAGAAGAAGAGAACGTAACTTCTGCGCCCATAAGTTCGAAGGCAGAGCGAAGGGCATGAGCAAGATCGAACTTTGAGCTCTCTGCAGACGAACGTGTAAGGCAGCCGATATGTATTTTACCCTGTTTAACGATCACCCGGGCAATATTATTAGAGGTTTCTACCAGGTTCTCCATATCTGCACTCATGCGGTAAACCCCGTTATGAGCGGCATATATAACACGCAGCAGGTCTTTCTGAACATCAGGATCCATTACCATTGCCGGGGTTTCTGCTCTTTCGATCAGGATCTGCAGGCTGGGATCTGTAGCCTTTTGTTCGTTTTTAATGTGGCTGATCTGTTTCTGCATTTCTGCCAGGAAAGAATCCGTGGCCTGCTCCGGCAGGGCTGTCAATGCAAAGCTCTCGCGCGGAATGGCGTTGCGCAGGCTGCCGCCGTTTATTTCAGCAATGCAGAGACCGAACTTCTCAGAAGCCAGGTGCAGCAGCCTGTTCATGATCTTATTGGCATTGCCGAACCCTTTATGGATCTCCATACCCGAATGCCCGCCGTTAAGACCTTTTACCGTAAAACTATAACCAGTAGTATTACCAGGTACGGCAGTTTCCCGGTAAGTTCTTTCGGCCGTAACATCAACACCTCCGGCACAGCCGATATCGATCTCGTCATCTTCCTCCGTATCCAGGTTCAGCAGGATCTCTCCCTGCAATAAACCGCCTTTAAGTCCTTTTGCACCTGTCATGCCGGTTTCTTCGTCGATAGTAAACAACGCTTCGAGCTGCGGATGCTGTATCTCAGTGCTTTCGAGCACTGCCATAATAGCCGCTACGCCGAGGCCGTTGTCCGCACCTAGTGTGGTGCCCTTCGCCCTTACCCATGATTGGTCTGTATACATTTCGATACCCTGCGTATCGAAGTCAAAATCGGTATCGGAGTTTTTCTGATGCACCATATCGAGGTGCGATTGCATAATGATGCCCTTACGGTTTTCCATCCCGGGAGTTGCCGGCTTTTTGATGATGACGTTTCCGGCCTCATCTTCTATGGTTTCAAGGCCCAGTTTCTGGCCGAATTCTTTAATAAAGGCAATAACACGCTCTTCTTTTTTAGAAGGCCGGGGTATTGCATTGAGATCGGTAAAATTGTTCCACAGCGCTTTAGGCTCCAGCTTTCTTATTTCTTCGTTCATACAATATTATTATAAGCAAGGGGATCGTTGATAAACAAACAGCGCCGCCCCGGCATGCGCCGTTTGACCGCCGAAGTTAGTCATTCGTTCTGAATTTGGTTTTTTGGTATTTATTTTTCAGTCGCTGCGTATTTAACGCAATTAAATGCGTATTTATACTTAAGAGCTCGTAGTTATTAAAAGAGATATTTGTATAGCCTTAATAAGGGAGGGAGCATTTTGACAAAGATAATACTAGCAGAAGATCACAATGTGGTGAGGAATGGCATCAAAATCCTGTTGGAAAAGGAAGCTGATTTTGAAATTGCCTTTGAAGCGGCCAATGGGCGCCAGGTAGTAGAACAGGTAAAGGCGGGGCTAAAAGCAGACGTTGTGCTTACAGATATGAATATGCCCGTACTTAATGGCCTGGAGCTGCTTGATGAACTTAAGCGCATAGATCCGCAGATCTGTGTAATTATTTTATCCATGCTGGATAACGAAAGTTACGTAATACAGGCTTTCAAGGCCGGAGCCCGTGCATATCTGCTAAAGAGTGTAAGCGAAGATGAACTCGTTTTTGCTATAAGGCATGTTGCTGCAGGTTATCGTTATATTTGTTCAGAATTATCGGTCGCATTGCTCGGTCTTGTATCAGATTTCAGCGCGAAAACATCTCCGGAACTGAATTCAGCAATTTCGTTTTCCGCAAAGGAACTGGAAGTGCTGAATCTGATAGCAGAGGGATTTACTAACAACCAGATCGCCGATAAATTATTTATGAGCAGAAGAACAGTGGAAGGCTATCGGCAGGGGCTGTTGGAGAAAACAGCGACCAACAATACAGCTACCTTAATAAGGTATGCCATGCGGAATTTTATAATCAACTAGCAATGCGGTTCTGATACTACAGAACTATAATACTATCAGATATTAAGCTTATAATCAATACAATGCAGCAGAACAACAAGGACAGTTCGCATAGACGATCGGGCAGCAATAGCCAGCCAAATGGAAAAGAGGGCGGCCGTACTTCCAGGACTCAGAAGTATACATCTTTTCCGGTGGTGGCCTTGTGTGGTTCTGCAGGTTCCCTGGGTGCTTTTGAGAAATTTTTTATGAACATGCCCGCTAATAGCGGAATGTGTTTCGTCATTGTTATACACCTTGATCCTAATCATAAGGGGCAGTTCTCAGATCTGATCCGGAATTTTACCCCGATGCCCGTAAGAGAAGCGGAAGACGGTATAACTATACAGCCGGATACGGTGTTTGTAATTCCGCCTAATTCTGACCTGGGCATCCATAATAGCAAACTCCTGCTACTTAGCCCTTCCAGCCCGAGCGGGTACAGGCTGCCTATTGATTATTTTCTGCAAAGCCTTGCCGAAGATCAATGGCATAAAGCTGTGGCCATCATCTTTTCGGGCATGGGATCAGATGGCGAGACCGGGCTCAGGATGATCAAAGTAAAACTGGGGCTGGCTATGGTACAGGAACCCGAAACGGCGCTTTACGACAGTATGCCGAAGGCTGCAATTGATACCAACCTGGTAGATTATGTGCTGGCTCCTGAGGAAATGCCCTTAACTCTTATCCGGTTCCTTAATCATCCCTTACTGAGAGAAGAATTTGGAGAGGCAGGGATCTCCGAGTCTAAAAATACGAATGCGATCCATAAAATACTTATGCTGCTCCGTTCGCATAACGGGCACGATTTTACCCTCTACAAAAAAAATACGATTACCCGGAGAATCGACAGGCGGGTAGCCTTTCATCAGCTGGCAGATTACGGAGAATATGTCGATTTTCTGAGGGAGAATCCGCACGAAATTGATATACTGTTCCAGGAACTGCTGATCGGAGTTACCAAATTTTTCAGGGATAGCCAGGCCTTTGAGCTGCTTACAGAAAAGTTGTTCAGCCAGCTGGATCAGAAACAATGGAATGCCCCTATCCGGGTGTGGGTAGCAGGATGCTCTACCGGTGAGGAGGCTTATTCACTGGCTATCATCCTGATGGAATATATCCATAACCTTAAAGATGGCAAAGCACCAAAGATACAGATCTTTGCTACCGACCTCGATCTGGATGCCATTGAACACGCCAGGGCGGGAGTTTATCATTCCAATATAATTGCCGATGTTTCAGAAACCAGGCTTCAGCGCTTTTTTGTAAAAAAAGACGAAACTTACGTAGTAAAAAAGGAGCTGAGAGAAATGATCGTTTTCGCGCAGCACAATATAATCAAAGACGCGCCTTTTACGCGTCTCGATCTGCTCAGCTGCCGCAACGTAATGATCTATCTTACCGCCGAGCTGCAGAAAAAGATCATCCCTATATTTCATTATTCACTTAATCCCGGAGGCCTGCTTTTTCTCGGTCCTGCCGAGACTGTAGGAGGTTTTACCGATGCCTTTTCGGCTGTAGAAGGTAAATGGAAATTGTTTGCCCGCAAAGAAGGAACCATCAGCCTTACCAAGATGATGGATTTTCCCTTTCATGTGTCAAGGCCCCCCCTGCTTAAAAATGAGCTTGTTGAGGCTCTTCCCAAGAAAAAGATACTTGCCGATAGTTTCAGCAAGATCCTGCTTGAGGACTACACGCCTACGTCTGTGCTGATCAACGAAAAAGGAGACATTGCTTATATCAACGGCCGCTCGGGCCGTTTCCTCGAGCTGAACTCGGGCGAAGCTGTTATGAATATTTACCGGCTGGCAAAAGAGGAACTCAAATATGTACTCAGCAATGCCGTCCACCAGGCAAAAAATGCCGGAACTGAAATTTGTATCGAAGATATAAGGCTGAAGGAGGAAGACCGGCAGCGCGTAGTGAACCTTAGAGTACGTTTGCTGCAGGATACGCCGCTGCAAGGCCTGCTGCTTATTGTTTTTGAAGATAAAGGAATTTTTAAAAAGCCGAAGAGCAGGTCTGTAAGAATGAAATCTGTTGAAATGGTAAGGTTCGAAGAGCTTGAAAAGGAGCTCATTTATACAAAGCAGCAGTTGCACAGCACGATCGAGCAGATGGAAACATCAGTCGAGGAACTGAAATCAACGAACGAAGAACTTCAGAGTACCAACGAAGAGCTGCAGAGCACCAATGAAGAAGCCTTAACCACCAAGGAGGAAATGCAGTCGCTGAACGAAGAGCTGATGACTATTAACCTGCAGTACCAGGCTAAGGCCGAAGAGCTTACCCAGCTTAATAACGATATGAAGAATATGCTGGATAATATGGAGGTTGGCACTATATTTCTGGATAATAACCTGGAGATACTTCGTTTTACGCCGCAGGTAAAAAAGATATTCAAGGTTATTGAAAGTGACCTGGGGCGTTCGATTACTCAGATTGCGGCCGACCTTAGCGGTGTGGACCTTCAGGAAGAAATAAAAAGTGTAATTGAAACGCTTAAAGCTAAAGAACTTGAAGTAAGAACAAAAGACGGCGAGTGGTTTAATCTTCGCATTATTCCCTATCGCACGCTTGATAATTTTATCAGCGGCGCGGTGCTTACCATCAATAAAATTACAGCAGTTAAGGCGATGGAAGACGAGCTTCTCACATTGCAGGCTTTTGCAAAAAAGAAGATGGAGACCTCAAAACATGCTATGCTGCTGCTGGGCATGGATCTTGGTATCATCCTGGTAAATTCGGTATTCGAGGAAACTTTCAAAATAACAGCAGCTGATCTGAAGCATAGGTCTTTTGTTAAAACAGCGCATTTGTTATGGAACACCTCCGCATTTGACCATCTGCCTGAAAAGATCGGCCAGGCTCCGCTTCACTTTAACTGGGAAGACGATACATCAGGAATCGGAACCCGCCAGTTTAAAATATCAGCAAACACCATATCTACTGAACAAACAAGAGATTCTGCTGTAGTATTGACGATGCAGCAAATAAACTAGCAAACAGTGACCAAAGTAAAAAAGACATTGTTTTCCTCTGCCGAGGTCATGGAGCGCTTCCGGGAAGAAGCAGAGAAGGTGATCAGGCAGAACCGTGCTGCAACCGATGAAGTTGTTCAGGGGCAAGACATTGAGGAACTTGTTCACCAGATACAGGTGCAGCAGGTCGAACTGGAAATGCAGAACGATGAGCTTCGTATCTCAAATGAAGAGCTGGAAAGCCAGCGCCAAAAATTTGCCGGGCTGTACGACCTTGCTCCCATAAGTTATTTTATCCTGGATACCGGAGGCATCATTGAAGAGGTAAACACTACCGGCCTGACCCTGCTCGACACACATAAGGGATTTGTGATCAACCGCAGGTTTCAGAAGTTTATAAGCCCGGCCGATAATGACCTCTTTTATTTGTTCCTCAGGCGTACTATAAGTACGAAAACCCGTCAGAGTTGTCAGCTTACGCTGCTGAACGCCAGGTCAAAAATTATTTATGCCCAGGTCGAGGGCATAGCCATACGCAATAATTCCACGCATAAAGATCAATGTTTTATTGCAGTTATCGACCTTACTGAAAGAAAAATGGCCGAGCTGACCCTGAGGGAGACGAAAGAGCGGCTCGAAATGGCTCTTGACGCCTCTGCCGCCGGAACTTTCCACGTTGACATTACGGGAGGTAAAATCCTGTTCGACGATTATTGTTATACCATGTACGGCTTGTCAGAGAGGTCTTTTGACGGTAGGATTGACACGTATATAAATATTATCCATCCAGACGATCAAAAGATGGTCAGAAGGGCGTTTATGGAGGCCATCAGCAGCAAAAGAGACCTGGATGTAGAGTACAGGGTAAACAAAAGCGGAGATAAGATAACCTATGTATCTGCAAGGGGACATGTAATGGAAAATGATCGCGGCCAGCTATCGTTTATTGGCATTATGCTGGACGTTACAAGCGCGAGGGAAATGGAAGAGGAGGCAGTGAAATTCAAGCTGAACCAGCAGAAGAATATTATGGCCGCTATATTGCAGACCCAGGAGAATGAGCGTAAGCGCATAAGCGCAGCCTTGCACGACAGTGTAAGCCAGCTTTTATATGGCATTAAACTGAAGCTCCAGCGTCTGAAAAAAGCTGAGCTGGCAGAAGATGGTGCTTTCGCCGATGTATATAACCTCATCGACCTTGCCATAAAGGAAACACGAAATATTTCCTTTGAAATCGCACCGTCTATCCTTACAGATTTCGGCCTGAAAATCACGTTGAATGAAATGGCTAAACGGCTCAATAGTGATCTGTTTACTATCTCCGTCAGGGTGTCTGATTTTAAGTTCCGCCTGTCTCCCGAAGTTGAAACCAGCGTCTTCAGGATCATCCAGGAGCTTTTGAATAATGCTATAAAACACTCTTCGGCATCGAAGGTCATCATTGAGTTGTCTGAAAAAGGCCAGGATCTGTTCATCTGTGTAAGAGATAACGGTATTGGTTTTAATCTGGAAGATCTGTCAAAACACAGCGGCGGGTCGGGCTTGCAGAGTATTAAAAACAGGCTTTCGCTGTTAAACGGAGAACTGGATATACAATCAGACAGGAGAACTGGCACACAGGCGAAAATAATTTTAAAGGATATTAAACGAAAATAATACCGATATCCTTATGGACGAACCGAAACGAATAGTTGTTATTGGAGCATCAGCCGGAGGGCTTAAAGCCGTTACTGAGCTTGTGAATAATTTCCCGGGTAAAGAAGAGGCAGCAGTTTTTCTTGTGCTTCATGTAGCGAAACATTCGATGGGAGAGGTCATAGCAAAACATATACAGAAGCATACATCATTTAATTGCGAGATAGCCCGGGATAATGAAAAAATAAGAGCCGGTAATTTTTATATAGCGGCTCCGGATCATCACATGATCCTGAAAAAGGACAGGATCGTCGTTAATAACGGGCCCCGCGAAAACCGCTGGCGCCCCTCAATCGACGTATTATTCCGCTCGGCAGCCGTAGCCTTCAATTCGAAGGTTATCGGGATCATTCTCTCGGGTTTGCTCGACGATGGTACCTCGGGTATGGCCGCCATAAAAAAGAGCGGCGGAATATGTATAGTACAGGAGCCGATGGAAGCCGAGTTTGCAGATATGCCTGTAAATGTGCTCAATAACGTAGATGTAGACTACCGTGTGCCGCTGTCAGACATGGGTTATGTTTTGCAGGATCTGTTCTCCAAACCAGCCTTACCAGAGGCCGAAGTGCCGCGCGATATCAGGATCGAAGCCGGAATAACCGAAAGAATGTCGTCGAGCATGGAAGATCTTGCCAGTATCGCTACCCATTCTGTTTTCACCTGCCCTGACTGCGGCGGGGGCTTGTGGAAGATCAATGACGAAAAAATTAATCGTTACCGCTGCCATACCGGGCATGTATTTACTGAAAAGGTAATGCTGCAGATGCAGTCGGAAAGTATTGAAGAAACTCTTTGGGTGGCTATCAGGATGCTCGAAGAGCGGAGGCACCTGCTGCTGTCTATCGATCCCCGTTTAAGTGGTACTCCTGATGCACCTGAAGATAGCGGGCGTCGTAGCCGCGCTGAGCAGCTGCAGGTGCATATTGAACGGCTTAAAGCTGTTCTGCAATCAATAAGTATTAATGAGCCTAACGACTGACGGCCTTCTTAATGAATAAATAGCCTTTTCGCATAAGTACTTATCTTTTATTTGCAGTACTTGCCACATTTTTAAGGTATTTTCTTTAATGTACATTTGTTAACTGCTTAATTGAAAGACAATAACAATGCCGGGCAACTCATAACCAGGGTTGGCTCTGCATTAGATATTACCTAATCCTTTTAAGCCGGATTTTACCTAATTCAAATGCTGTTCAAAGACAATATATAAGGAGATGGATAAGACGCAATGTAGTAAAAAGCGGGTATTGGTACTGGATGATGATCTGGCGGTTTTAGAAGTTATTGAGCAGTCGCTCGTTTATGAGAATTTTGACGTACGGACAGAAGGCCGTAGTTATAATCTCCTAAAAACAATAGAAGATTACAGGCCCGATATTATTCTGCTGGATTTTCTTCTTGATGGAATAAACGGCGGCGAGTTTTGCCACCAGGTAAAATCAAACGCTTCTACAAAACATATCCCTGTCATCATAATATCGGGTTTCCCAAGGGTGTTCCTGTCATTAGGCTCTTATGGCTGTGATGACTTCCTGGCAAAACCTTTCAGCCTTTCAGAGCTAATGAAAAGTATAAATAACTGTTTAATGTTAAATACATTGTGTCATGGCTAAGGAAAGCGGTTATTTTTTGGTGATCTATCCATCCGTGCCAGATGTGGATTTTATCTGCGACTGCCGCGGAGATGTAAGAATCAGGGTGTCTCGCACAGAAAAAAAAAACTTCTATCACCTTTCTGTTAACTTCCTCTATGGTATCGTTGAAAAATTTGTTTTTGTGTTCGAAAATATCAGCGATTCTGCCATTAAGAGTGAGGAGATGATAGCAGCCGTCAACTGGTATAAAAACAAGATCGGGCATAGCGGCATGGAGATAGTCAGCTTTAACCTGGTATCGAATTAATACGATCAGAGTAAGATATTTATCTTTTCAGTATTGGAAAAAGAACTCACTGCCAACGCATTGGCAACGCTGGTTGATCATGGTTATAGCTTTGCCGTGGGCAGGGTAATGGACGGAATACATGAAAACAGCCCTAAGGTAATCCTGCTTACGCCGGTAAAAGGGCAGGATGCTCCGGCAGAACTTCCTGCGGGCTACGACTTTTGTGTTAAGTTTGGCAGTGGTGCGTTGCAGCTTATTTACGACCGGCCGGGTTTTAAAGTGCTGCTTGCCGTTGAGGATGGCCTGCCCGAAAGCGATGATACAGCAGGCAGTCAGGATCCGGGCATCCAGTACAGCGAAGATTTTTTTGAACAGGTCTTTGATAGTATTAAAGATTATTCAGTATTTACTACTACCGTTTCGGGCAAGCTGAACAGCTGGAACACCGGGGCCGAACACCTGTTCGGGTATACCAAAGAAGAAGCTATCGGACTCCATTTCAGCGTCTTATTTTCTGAAGAAGATCAGATGAATAAGGTTCCTGAAGAACTGATGGAAACTGCTCTTAAAGATGGAAAGGCCTTAAACGAACATTTCCACAGGCGAAAGGATGGCTCTCTTTTCTGGTGCAACGGAACTATATTTCCTTTATTTGACGAGCAAAGCCGGCATAAGGGTTTCACCAAGGTGATAAAAGATCTTGAGGAAAAGAAACTTACAGAAAGACAGGTAGATAAGGCTAAAGCGCTGTCTGCAAGCATCATAGCCGCAGCAAAGGAGCCGATAGTTATCCTTGATGGGAATCTGGTAATTAAAAAAGCCAGCAAAAGCTTTTACGAATTGTTCGGGATTGACGAGAAACCGACAAAAGGTAAAGGGATATATAATTTCGTTGACGGGCTGGACCGGGAACGCCTGAGGTATTTATTCGAAAATGCCCTTTCCCGTTCTGCCGTTTGTAAAAATTTTGAATTCCACTTCTCGCCGGAAGACGGCAAAGACAAAGTGTTCATGCTCCATGCGAGTAAAACAAAGTCTGATTTTTCGAATAATACGGATATGTACATCGTGTTCATTGACGATGTAACCGAAGAGAGAATGATCCACCAGGAAAAAGATGATTTTATCAGTATTGCAACTCACGAATTAAAAACGCCTTTGACGCTTATTAAGGCATCGGCCCAGATGCTTCAGCGTACCTCCGAATACGAGAGGTTACCGCCGCTCAGGAGACACCTCGGCAGGATTCTTGAGCAGACGGAGAAGGTACTCTTGCTGGCAGGACACCTGCTCGATGTCTCTAATATAAAAACCGGAAGATTCACACTCAAAAAAGATACCTTTTCTTTATGTGAACTTTTAGCCGGGCTGGTAGATGATTTCAGGACTATTAATACTGAACATGAAATTCGGCTGGACCTGGACGGCACTTGTTTGGTATATGCCGATAAGATAAAGATTGCACAGGTATTGACGAACCTTTTGTCTAATGCACTAAAGTATTCGCCCGATTCAAATGAGATATGGGTAAGCATTTCTATGTCGGATGACGAAAAAAACGCTGAAGTAAGTGTCAGGGATGCGGGTGTCGGAATTCCCGAGGCCGAGGCATCACGGATCTTTAAACGCTTTTCCAGAACCAGGACCGTAGAAGAAAAAAATATTTCAGGCATTGGTCTTGGCTTATATATATCAGCTGAAATAATAAAAAAACACAACGGGCGGATATGGTTTGAAAGCAGGGCAGGTGAGGGAACTACGTTTTTTGTAAATCTGCCGCTGGCCTGAGGCATGGTGGGCTTGTATGCAAATAAAATCCTGATTTAAATATAATTAACAGAAAACAGTAGTGATTGTTAGTGTTTTACTATTTATATTTATACTACAAGTTTACATCAACCCCAATTTTGGAAAAAGAGCTAACTGCAGATTTGCTTGGATCGCTGATCGATCGGGGATACAGGTATGCCCTTGCGAATACAGCAAATGTTGCAGACCAGACTGCGGCAATTACACTGCAGCCGTTAAAGCAAAAGTCGTTTGCCGGCGTACAGGTCGCAGACCAGGTAATTTATAAACTTACAGAAGAACCTCTCCAAATGCTCTGTTCGCCTGGACATGGAAAGATCCTTGTCGTAATGGATGATGATTTTTATAAAACGACGGCCGATATCTCCGATAATGCAGGGTTTTCTTACGATCCACTTTTCCTGGAACAGGTATTTAACAGTATAAAGGATTACGCTGTTTTTACTGTAGCCACTTCCGGAGAGATCAATAGCTGGAATTCGGGGGCCGAGCATATTTTCGGCTATACGAAAAATGAAATCTTCAGGATGCATTTCAGCGAACTGTATACTGCCGAAGACCGGGAGAATAATGTTCCTGAAAGAGCAATTGCCGCGGCCGGAAGAGAGGGAAGGGTATCAAACGAACATTTCTTTAAAAAGAAGGACGGCTCGGTTTTCTGGAGCAGCTGTATTGCTTTTCCGCTTTATGATGCAGGAAATAGTCATTTAGGTTTTACCAAAGTGGTAAAAAATCTGGAAGAGAAAAGATCTTCTGAAAAACAGGTGTTGAAAGCGCAGGCTCTCTCGGAGAGTATAATAACTACAGCCAAAGAACCGATCGTAATACTGGATGAAAGCCTGAATATCAGGACTGCAAGTAAAAGTTTTTACGAATTATTCAAGGTGAACGAGGAATCTGCAGTGGGTAGAAGAATCTATGATTTCGTAAATAATCTTAATCAGGAATCGTTAAAACACCTGTTTGAAAATGTGCTGGCGCGTGTAAATATCTGTAAGAATTATGAATATCAGTTTACATCCGAACAGGGGGGAGATAAGGTACTTATCTTGCACGTAAGCCGGATAAAAAGAGACCCCGTAAATCCGGAGATGTACATTATGTTTATTGATGATGTTACAGAAGAAAGGATAATAAGCCAGGAAAAGGACGATTTCATCAGCATCGCGACTCATGAGCTGAAAACTCCGCTGACGCTTATAAAGGCTTCTGCACAGATACTTGAGCGCGAAAAGGAATACGAGCATTCGCCGGTATTTAAAAAATACCTGGCAAAGATCCTGGAGCAGACAGATAAGGTATTGTTGCTCGCGGGGCATCTGCTTGATGTTTCCAAGATCCGTACAGGGCGTTTCACCTTAAAAAAAGATACCTTTTCCCTTTGTGAGTTTTTAACAGAACTGGTAGAAGATTTCAGGACGATGAATGCGGAACATACTATCCGGCTGGAGCAGGAAGGTACTTGTTTGGTGTATGCCGATAAGATGAAAATGGCCCAGGTGCTCTCGAACCTTTTGTCTAATGCTATAAAATATTCTCCGGATTCAAAGGAAATATGGGTGAAGCTATCTGTTTCTGATGATGAAAGGGAGGCTGCAATAAGTGTCAGGGATTCTGGTATCGGCATTCCTGAAGATGAGGCGAATATAATTTTTAAACGGTTTTCGAGAACCAGGATCGTAGATGAAAGAAACATTTCGGGTATTGGCCTCGGCTTGTATATTTCCGCAGAAATAGTAAAAAAACATGGCGGCCGTATATGGTTTGAAAGCAGGGAAGGTATTGGTACTACGTTTTTTCTGAATATTCCAACTGCCTAGATAATGCCCCGGGGCAGGTATACAATAAAAAAGGGTTGAACTAAGTTCAACCCTGTATCTACCTATGAAAAACATGTCCTGTGTCTGGACATCTTTGTGTACGCAGAGATTCAGCAGAAGGTTATACTTTTTTTCAAATATTTTTTCCCTGCTGCAATTCTTGTTTGTTTCAGCCGTTTTAAGCCCGTTTCAGAACGTGGGAGAAACGCCTCCCTGCAATGCTTCCCCGGAATATTTATTTTGTTTTTCTTTTAAGACTGTTGTATCTTAGCCTTACATTATTAAAACCTGCCTCTGTTTCTATTTCTTTCCGTTTGATTTCCTGACAATATTTATTCATCCCCCGGCCATGCGGGAGAGAGGTCTGATACAAGTCTGATTCAACTTCACTATAAGGCCGCCGATGAGCTGCCCTCAGCCAGGGGTGAGTCCACGTTTTGTATCAGGAAGCGGACTCACTGCCGGTGCTTTTACGCTGTAAAGCAGGTTTATGGCGAACCAGTATCAGAACAGTCCCGGCTCTTTCTCCCGGTCTTCCCGGAAAGGGCTTTTTTCAATAACAGGATGGATTTGGATCGTCGCAGGCTGGAATCGCCGCTGTGTTAGAATAAAGCGAAGATAAACACTCTGATCAGTATTATTTTCTTAAAAATTCAAATTATGACCAGGATCATTTATTTAAGAGCGCCCGCATGTAATTTTATATCCGCATAACAGTGGCAGCCCGGCAACCTGAACTTTTTGAATTTCAGCTGCCTTCTGTTTGCTCTTAAAACCTGACGATTATGGCAATATTACATTCAAACGGCAACCTGAGCGGCACAATAGGCCCCCTGGTTTATCGCACCTGGGGCGGATCTACCGTAGTGCAATGCCGGCCAAAGCGCTTTAAACAAACCCTTGCCAGTAAGGAAAGCGGTATGGAATTCGGCCTGGCCAGCAGTACGGCCAAGGTGATCCGGCAGGTGCTGGATCCGGCATATTCCCGTTATGACGGCAAAATGATCAACCGTTTAAATTCAGCCGTATCCGCCTGTATCCGTAACAGCAGCAGTAAAGGGCGGGGCGACCGCGATCTGCACGACGGGCATCTGGCCTGCCTGGATGGTTTCCAGTTTAATGCAGCCTCTCCTTTACATGAAGAACTGCAGTACCAGCCTGAATGTTGCCTGAGGGAAGACGGCAAGCTGCTGATACGCCTTCCGGCCCAGCAGCTGAAGCGCAGAAAAAGTCACTACAGAGCTGAATATACGCTCCGCCTGCTGGTTACAGCCATTGACTTCAGGCAGGAACGGACCCGGTATCTGAAACATGAAGACATCACCCTGGCGTATAATCTTGCCATTGAAGGGAGAGAATGGCTTGTAGAGGATATTCCGGCAGGTAATATTATCCTGGTCAGTTTATCGCTGCAGGCTACCGAATACAATTCCATGCACGAACCTCAGAGCCTAAACACGAAAGAATGGAGCCCTTCGGCCATCCTTGCCGCCTACAGTACCGGCGGCCAGGAGCCAGAGCTGCAGGGGGCAGAGGGCAAAGCCACTTATGAGGAGCGGCGGGAAGCGGGTTATATAGTACTGGGGAGCTATTTCGGGAATCAGATCCTCCAGGCAATCCTGCTGATCAGGGATAGACATTTGCCCACAGGCTCTGAACGATCAAAAATCAGATCAGGAGCAATGTCCCCGCCCGTACGGAAACAGGGAAATGCCACTGTTTTGCCGACAGGAAAAGTGAGTTTTAAAGATCTGAAATAAAAATTGGAATTTTGTTTTCTGCCGGGCTGATGTGATGACTGCAGAGCAGCGGCCTGTATATAAAATAAAATATTGAACCACATGTAAAGCTCCGGCGGAGCGACCTGTACCGCTTAAACAGGCTGCTCCGCCGGAGCTTTCATGAAAATTGCATAGATATTTTTTCTACAGCTTCTCTTATCTTTGCGAATGACTGATTTTAAAGTTGAGTACGACAACCGTTTTTATACTATGTTCCTCGAAGACTCTCAGGTAAACCCCGAGACAGTTGAGGTCAAAATAATTATGTATAATACAGTTTATAATATTTATAAAGACCTTTCAACGAATACCTGGAAAAACCATATCAGTAAATTTGAATTGGGAGAAGGTTTGCTTAACGCTATAGGCAAAACACTCGAAGGACATTTGAATATCTGAGCGTCCGGCAAAAATCAAGTGCAGGGTTCGGTATTTGCTACAACGGTGTGCTAAATACACGAACTTTTCCGCCCTTTTTAACTCATTTCCCCTTAGAGAATCATCTGGCATGCTTTTGGCAAAAGGAGATTGTCTACATCTACCTATGAGAAAAAATGAAGAGTTCTGTTTTCGGGGCTCTTTTTGTTTTTTAAGATTTTCTGATCCTGATAGAGCGATCTGCAATTATAAAAAAAGACAGCAGCAGAACGATACTCCCTGTTGTTTAATTTCGCTTTAAATGAAAAGGTCTTCAAACGGGGAGAATGAAGACCTTTTACTAACCAATTATAAACCGCATCAAATATATCAGGTATTATAAGAACATGTATTGATTTTAACATTATTTAACAATACAGCAAGTCACCCCGGCATTTATTATGGAATTTGAAAATTTACAGAAAGTGCATAAAAAAACCCTCTTCCGAATGGAAGAGGGTTAGGTCTATATTTGGTTAGTTCAGTGTTTAAATATACGGAGTATTATCATATTTGCAAATTTTATTTAATAATAAGTCTCCAATTAGGATAATTGTAATTGCCTCTCGATTGCGGAAAGTTTTTTCGAAACAACGATCTGAGGAAATCTGATGCAATAAATCATCGCCTGTTTGCTGTTTTTTTTGTTATAGGCTTGTTATCTAAGTACAGATATATATGAATAGAGAAATTGTCGTATTAAAAGAAGAGCGCGGATTAAATTTGAAATGGGTCGAAAGGATATCGTATTTACTTGATGAGCAGTTCAGGATTCCGGGTACTAAATTTCGCTTCGGCCTCGACCCATTGATGAACCTTGTTCCGGTGCTCGGTAATATCCCGGGCTTTTTGTTATCAGTTCTTATATTATATACTATAGCCAGGAAAGGGTTTGGTAGTAAAATAGTAGTACTTATGACTCTAAACATTGCTATTGATTCGATAATAGGCGCCATTCCTGTCATCGGCCAGGTATTTGATTTTTATTATAAAGCCAATTCGAGAAATATAAAACTTTTAAAGGCTCATTACCAGGAGGGGAAGCACCAGGGAAGCGGGGCGGGTGTACTTGTAGCGGTATTGCTGTTATTGCTTTTGTTGATTGGCGGCTTTTTATTCATCGTATGGCGACTGGCAGATAGCCTTTTTAATATGTTTTAATACGATTCCATGCTCTTTTACAAGCATAAAAGAACATATTAGTGAAAAAGATAAAACATATGCCGGCTTCTAATGTTTAGTACTAAGTTATCTTTGAAAGACTGCGTTTTGGTGACCCTGTTCAATAATACAGCATTCTGCCGGGTTCAGATAACACAGTCTTAAGTTTAATTAAAGTACTAAATAAATTTTTTGAGGTTAAGTGCCTTCTGGATATTTCCAGGGGCACTTTTTTATATAACAGATCGTTCTGGCACGAGCAAGTTACAAAAGAGCCTGTCTGGGAATAAAAATCAAAGCGATTATCAGCATTTAAATTTCTTTGCGTTATTTTGAAACAGCGTAATCCTGTATCTATGTGGATTTACTCGCCGGAATAAATGAAATATGCGGCTTAAACTCGCCGCCGGATTGATACTATGAAGAACAAAAATTACGATTCAGAATTCTGCGGAAGTTTGCCGCTGCATCAGATCAACCTGATACAGTCTTACGGCTTTTTGCTGGTACTGGAAAAAGCAACCTTGAAAATAATACAGGCAAGTGAAAATGCAGAAAGCTTATTTTCAAGAACATTAAAGGATATTACAGGAAAGCATTTAGATGATTTTGTAAGAAAAGAAGAGGTTGGAATTCTGCGTGAGAAGGCTGTATCGCCGGTTGCTGATAAAATTCCGTTGTCATTTACTTTGGAAACGGGTGCCGGGCCCCTGGCTTATATAGCCCTTGTGCATGTCAAAGAGGCTTATATAATCATGGAGTTCCAGGAAGTTAAGGAAAACGACAGTTTTATAAGTGTATTCCAGGAGCTGAAATTTATTATGGCGGAGATAAATCTGGCAAATACAGTTAAGGAAGTAAGCGAGGTTTCATTAAAGGGCCTGAAGAAATTAACCGGTTTTAACAGGGTCCTTATGTACCAGTTTGACTCAGACTGGAATGGAAGTGTTATTGCCGAAGTGAGAGATGAAGGAATGGATGAGTACCTCGGCCTGAAGTTTCCGGCTTCTGATATTCCCCGCCAGGCGAGAGCGCTGTATATTAATAACCCGTTTCGCCTCATCCCCGACAGGGATTATACGCCGCTTAAACTATATCCCGTTATTAACCCGCTGACTCATACTTTCACAGATATGGCCAACTGTAATCTGCGCAGCGTTGCGGCAGTACATATAGAGTACATGAAAAATATGGGAATAAAGGCCTCTATGTCTGTACGGGTAAAGCGTAACGAGCAGCTGTGGGGATTGATCTCCTTCCATGACCGTGAGCCCAGATACCTGAGCTACCAGATGTGCTCTGTGCTGGAACTTTTGTCGGAGGTTATTTCTGCCCGGATAAGCTCAATGCTGAATGCAGAAGAGTTTGCTTTCAGGGCAGGCCTTCAGGATAAAAGGAATAGTCTTATTGAAGAAGTTTTTGCTAAGGGCAGCCTGCCAAGCGGCTTAATGGACGGACCGGTCAATATTATGGAGCTTTTTGAAGGCAGCGGCGCATCTGTTATACAAAAGGGGAAGATTTATTCCAGGGGTATTGTGCCAAATGAAGAAGACATCAGCGAACTTGTATTCTGGCTGCAGAGCCGGCCGGGCGATAAAGTTTTTGCGGAGACGAACCTGAGTTCTGTATATGAACCGGCGGCAGACTATGCTGAAGTTGCCAGCGGGCTTATCGCTATACCTGTAAATGCCGAAAAAGGAGAATATATGCTGGTGTTCAGGCCCCAGGTTTTACAGAAAGTGAACTGGAGCGGCAACCCCGATACCGCGATCAGTTTTGAGCAGGATGGAAAAAAGTATCATCCGCGGAACTCTTTCAGGTTATGGCAGGAAACGGTAAAACACACTTCGGTTCCCTGGCTGCCCGAAGAACTGGATGTTGCAGAAAACATCAGAAGTTTTATATTTGAATATTGTGCCAGATACATACATAATTAAACGTTAAGCAGATGAAAGATGTTGTGAACGGAGAGGCAGCTGATCGCAGAATTGCTGTGAGCTCTGATCACTATATAGTAGCGATCGGGGCTTCGGCAGGCGGGCTGGAGGCGATCCATGAGTTTTTTGATAACATGCCTGCAAATTCTAATCTGTCATTTGTCTTAATTCAGCACCTTTCTCCCGATTATAAGAGCCTTCTTGTAGAGCTGGTATCTAAACATACCCATATGAAGGTCTTTGAAGCTGGCGATAAGATGACGGTGCAGAAGGAATGCATCTATGTTATTCCTAATAAAAAGCTCATGACCATTCATCATGGGAAGCTTCATCTGGTAGAAAAGGTACAGGAGAAAGCACCTAATACAGCGATAGATCATTTTTTATATACTCTTGCACGGGAAAAGGGAGATAAGGCTATCGCGCTGATCTTGTCTGGCACGGGTACTGATGGCACCAGAGGAATTGAGGCTGTAAAAAATGCCGGAGGAATAGTTATGGTGCAGGACCCCATTACTGCAAAATTTGACGGGATGCCGAATAGTGCGATCACTTCGGGTAATGCAGACTTTATCCTGCCTCCCGAAATGATGCCTGAGGAAATCTACCAGCATATAAAAGAAACTCCTGTTCATATTCTGAACCGTGGAAAAATTGACGACCGCCTGCTGAATGAGATATTTTCTCTTATTTATGACGGGCACGGATATGATTTCCACTATTATAAAACACCTACCATCATCCGGCGTATTGCCAAGAGAATGGGCCAGCAGGGGGTAAGCAAACTTCCCGACTATGTAGAACTGTTAAAGTCTAACCCTGATGAGCTTAAACGGCTTAGCAAGGATTTCCTGATCGGGGTTACCCGCTTTTTTCGTGACCAGCCGGCGTTTGACAGTCTTTACAAGGACGTGCTGCCATCAATTATTAATGAAAAAGAAGATGGCGATTTCCTTAAGATATGGGTATGTGCCTGCAGCACCGGCGAAGAAGCTTATTCTATCGCTATCCTTATCGATCAGTACCTGGAGCAGTATCGCCGCCATTTAGATGTAAAGATCTTTGCAACGGATATTGATGAAAGTAATATCGAATTTGCCGCCCGGAACCTCTATCCTCTTTCCATTGAAAAAGATATAGACAAGGAGATTCTCAAGAAATATTTTGTTGGTGAAGAAAAGGGATATTCCATTATCCCCAGGATAAGAAAGCAGATCGTTTTTGCCAGGCATAACGTTATTAAGGACCCTCCGTTTATAAAAAATGACCTTGTCAGCTGCCGTAACATGCTGATCTACATGAACACTGTGCTGCAGCAGAAGGTAGTAAGCACCCTGCATTTTTCCCTTATGCTCGGCGGTTATCTTTTTCTGGGTTCGAGCGAAACCGCAGCGGCAGTAAGAGAAGGCGTTGACGAGATAAACAGCAAATGGAAGATCTATCGTAAAATAGGCAAAAACCATGCATCGGGGCCCGATTTTTACCGGCAGCTCGATAATAAAGGCCGGGAGGAGAGGAAGAGCTCCTTTTTAACAACCAGAGAAATTAAAAAGGGTAATTATCTTGCTGATGATTTTGCCAGCTCTATCATAGAGGATTTTGGATATGTATGTTTTTATATAGATAACAATTACGAGATCAGGGAAGCTGCGGGCAATTTTAACAGGTTCCTGTCTCTGCCGGAAAAAAAGCTGAATCTCAATATCTTAAAGATGGTTCCCCAGGAGCTGTCTGTTGCTTTAAATACTGCTGTCAGGAAATGCTGGAAAGATGGCAATAAGGTTTTCCTGAAAAGTGTCAGGGTCAAACAGGCTGAAAATGATGTTTTTCTGAGTATTTCAGTGCGCCCGCCCCAGCCCCTGGAAAACAGGCCCCATACCCTGATCGTACTTGGCGAAAATTCGCTGGCTCAGATTCTTGGAAAGGATGAAATGCCGGCGGTCAATCCTGATGAAAACTCCAGCGATTACATCGGCGAACTTGAAGCCGAACTGACAGAAACGCGGTCAAACCTCCAGCTGGCGATAGAAGGACTCGAAACAACTAATGAAGAGCTCCAGTCGAGCAACGAAGAACTTCTTTCGTCGAATGAAGAACTCCAGTCGAGCAATGAAGAACTGCAGTCTTTAAATGAAGAGCTGCATACCTTAAATACAGAACATCAGCTTAAGATCAGGGAACTGATAGAGCTGAATGATGACTTTAATAATTACTTCAGAAGTACAGATATTGGCCAGATATTTCTGGATTCTGATCTCCGGATCAGGAAATTCAATACAGCGGCGGTCAGGCTGGTGAATCTGATCGATTCGGATATCGGCCGGCCGATATCACATATATCGACGAATATCCGTTATGCTCATCTTCTGAAGGATATTCAGCATGTTATCAGCACCGACGATGTTGTTGAAAAGGAGATCATTCTGAATAACGATAACCGTTGTCTGATGCGTATCCTTCCGTTTCTGCGCCAGGATAAAAAAGCGGACGGGGTTATTGTGACCTTTATAGACATATCGGCGATAACTAATCTCAATAATATAATTAACGGGATATTTAATTCCAGCTTAAGTGCGATCATGGCCTTTAAGGCGGTAAGAGACGTCAACCATCAGATTGAAGACTTTGTATTGCTTACCGGTAATTATGCTTCGGAAGCTTTTTTTGGTACGGAAGAAAAAAGTCTGGAAAGCAGGCGGTTAAAGGATCTTGCGAAAATAGCAGGTAATGGTATTTTTGAGAAATATGTACATGTGGCAGAGCAGAATAAGCCTCTTCATACTGAGATATTTCTTGAAGACGATGGCAGGTGGCTTGAGGTGGTTGCTGTAAAAATGATGGATGGGTTTGTTGCTACTTTTACGGATATCTCTGAAAAGAGGATTGGTGAACAGAAGCTGCGGACCAATTTCAACGAGCTGATCACCACACGGGAGAACCTCAAAAGGCTGAATATGCAGCTTGAGGATAAAGTTATGGAACGCACCCGGGAACTGGCAGAAAGTGACGAGCGTTTCAGAACGGTGGCGAAGGCTACCAATGATGCGATATGGGATTGGAATTTTGTAGATAATACCTTATGGTGGAGCGATAGCTTTTATTCAATCTTCGGGTATGAGGATGTAGAGGAGGCCTCTACTGTGGCATTCTGGCTCGACAATATTCACCCGGACGACAGGGAAGCTGTACACGACAGTATATTCAGTGTTATCAACGCCGGACAAAATCAATGGGCGGAGGAATACCGTTTCAGGCGGTCCGACGGCAACTATGCTTATATTCTTGACCGGGCTTATGTATTGCATGATGAATATGGTACGCCTCACCGCATGCTGGGCTCTATGCTTGATATTACTGAGGTTAAGAGTGCAAACCTGGAAATAAAGAAGAAAGAAGGCCGGTTTTACTTCCTGGCCGATGCTATACCTCAAAAAGTATGGACCGCCCTGCCCGACGGAAGCGGGGATTATTTCAACAAAGGCTGGATGGACTATACCGGTAAGAGTTATGAGGAACTTAGCGGTTGGCAGTGGATGGAGGTAATACACCCTGACGACCGGGAAAAAAATAAACGTCTCTGGCTGGAGGCTGTAAAAACTGGTGCTGATTTCGAAATGGAAAGACGTTTGTTACGGGCCGACGGTAAATACCGCTGGCACCTGAGCCGTGCTATCCCGCAAAAAGACGAGCATGGAGCTATTACCATGTGGGTAGGCACCAGTACTGACATCCAGGATCAGATAGCTGTTTCGGAGGCTCTTAAGATCAGTGAGGATTATTTTCGCCAGCTGGCAGACCAGTCGCCTTTTATGATCTGGAAGGTAGACAACAAAGGTCTCTGCAATTATGTAAATAAGCAGTGGATCGGCTTTACCGGCTTTTCTTACGATGATAGTATGGGACTTGGATGGGGGCAGACCTTCCACCCTGATGATTCAGAGCGTGAGTATAAGAAGTTTATGGATGCCTTTGAAAGGAGGGTGAGTTATCACTCCAAATTCAGGTTAAGAAGCGTCAACGGCGAATACCATTGGGTACTGGCGCAGGCCAACCCGCTGGCCGGGCCGTCTTTTGATGGTTATATTGGTAGTTTGACAGATATTACTGAGCAGGAATTAGCGCAGCAGGCTATGAAACTGCTTATGCACAAAAAGGACGAGTTTATGAGCATTGCCAGCCATGAACTGAAAACTCCGATAACAAGCATGAAAGCTTCGCTGCAGATTGCTGAAAGGCTCAGTTCTAATAACGGAGACGCAGTTAAGATCCGCAGCTTTATAGAAAAAGCTAATAAACATGTGAACAAGCTTACCGCCCTGGTTGAAGATCTTCTGGACGTTACAAAAATACAGGCGGGCAAACTACAATTGGAGAAGACAACTGTTAATCTGAGTGAAACCATCCAGGATTGCCTGGAGCAGGTTCAGAGCGGAACCTTAAAACACCAGATTTTTATTGAAGGTGAAGAGGACGTATTGATAGAGGCAGACAGGCACCGGCTTGAGCAGGTGATTATAAACTTCCTGTCGAATGCAATAAAATATTCTCCGGATGCAGATAAGGTAATGCTGAAAGTCGAACATGAGGCTGGTGGCGCTAAGGTTTCGGTAACCGATTATGGAATTGGCATTCCTCAGGATAAGATCAATTTTGTTTTTGACAGGTTTTTCAGGGTACAGGAATCGTCACAGAAATTTTCAGGACTCGGCCTGGGCTTATTCATTTCGGCCGAAATTATTAACCGGCATAATGGTAAAGTAGGGGTAAGCAGCGAAGAGGGTAAGGGTTCGACCTTCTGGTTCAGTTTACCGGTATAGTTATGAAGTAATAGATCTAATTAATAATTAAATAATTGCAGGGCTAATATATTTATTATAGCTTTATACACAGCATGAAGAGTATAGTGATTTTTGATGACGATCCTGATATTCTGGAAATCCTAACCTATCTGTTGAAGGAAAAGGGCTGGGAAGTATATACACAAACAACCTGCAATAATATTATAGAGACAATACGGCAGCGAAGACCATCTGTGATAATGATGGATAACTGGATCCCGGATAGCGGAGGTATTGTAGCTACGAGGATGCTTAAACAGGATCCGGAGGCGGGCACTATACCAGTGATCTATTTTTCTGCAAATAACGATATACAAAAATTGTCTGAGCAGGCAGGTGCCGATGCTTACCTGGCTAAGCCGTTCGACCTGGATCAACTGGAGGAGATTCTTTCGCAGTATACAGATTAAAAAAAAGAAGCGCCCTGAGGCGCTTCTTTTTTGGACGATATATCTTATTTCTGTAGTTCGAAAACGACACGCATCTGGTAGCTCAGTTTTATTTTCTTGAAATCTACATCAGGCATTGCGACGGCATCTGCTGAAGCCATTTTAGATTCGAGCATTACGTTTGCCCGGTACATAGCCTGAGGATAATATTCGTTGTTGATCTCCTGGATCTCCAGGGCATTACCCACCTTGTCGTTCACTGCCTCTGCGAGATACGAAGCTTTGTCTTTTGCCGCCTGGAGTGCTTTGATTTTAAGTTCCCTTTTCAGCGACTCTATTTTTGAATAATCATAACTCTCAATATTGGTATACTCGATGCCTTTTGAGTCAACAGCGCTCAGTATCTGGTTAAATTTGGTGAGGTCTGTAACCTTGATGCGGTATTGTTTCCTGGCAAGAAACTCAGGATTTTTCTTTTTCTCCAGGCTGTAATTATAACTTGAAATGTTATTTATAGTGAAATTTTCTTTAGGAACACCGGCGTTGAGTACTGCGGTTTGCAGCTGCCTTTCGAGGTCTTCTATCTCTACTTTTTTCTTGCTGTTATTGTCTTTATAATACTCTTTAAGTGATATTCCTACATAGAGAATATCCGGGGTTACTTCTGTTTCGGAAGTGCCTGTAACTTCTACTTTTCTGCGTGTGTCGACTGTTTGAGCAATGGTCGAAAATGTGATGCTGCTTAGCAATGCAATAATGAATAATCTTTTCATAATCTTTTGTGTATTTCCGTAAAGACGCAGGGTTTGTATAAATTCCATAAGCCTGTACGAATTTTTTTTTATAAGGTCAGTACGCTGGGTTCTGGTGAAATGTAACAGTTGCTGTGATATTTTGGTTGAGGGTATTAAAGAAACAGCCCGGGTTGTGCCCGGGCTGTTGTTTATTCTTCAATTATTTCGTTGTGTGGATAAGCCTCTTCGACTTTTTCTTCCTTAAAATATCTTTTCTGAAAGATAAGAATCGCTATTACCCCGACTGATATGGCAGCATCTGCTATATTAAAAACCGGGCGGAAGAATATAAATTCTTCTCCGCCCCACACAGGCAGCCATTGCGGGAAAGTTCCCTGTAAAAGCGGGAAGTAAAACATGTCTACCACTTTTCCATGGAACAGGCTTGAATATCCTCCCCCCGGAGGAAAAAGCACGGCCGGTTGAAAATAGCTGCTTTCGCTGAAGATCATGCCATAGAACGTAGAATCTATAATATTACCAAGTGCACCTGCAAAGATCAGCGCCACATTGAGGATAAGCCCGCGGTGGTATTTCTTTTTGATCAGGTATATAACGCCATATCCAATTACTGCAACAGCGGCGATGCGGAACAGGGTAAGGGCCAGTTTGCCTGCCTCCCCTCCGAATTCCATACCGAACGCCATGCCGTTATTCTCGGTGAAGTGAATAATGAACCATTTCCCGATAACATGGAATTCCTGTCCGAGACTCATGTTCAGTTTAATCCAGAATTTAAGCAGCTGATCTGCCAGCAGGATTAAAAAAATTGCCAGAACAGGCTTGGTATAAGCTTTCATTAATTCTGCTTCAGTTTAGCCTCCATACTCAGTGTGGTATGCGGAACTGCCCTTAAACGTTCCTTTTGAATAAGTTTACCTGTTTCACGGCAAATGCCGTAGGTCTTATTCTCGATACGGACCAGTGCCGCTTCGAGGTTTTCAATGAACTTTTTCTGCCTGGCTGCAAGCTGGTTGATCTGTTCTTTCTCCAGGGTTGCAGAACCGTCTTCCAATGTTTTGTACGTTCCGGCTGTATCGTCAGTACCGTTCAGGTTAGGGTTACTTAATGATTGTGTAAGCGATCCCAGTTCTTCTTTGGCTACGCGGAGCTTTTCTAATATAATGTCCTTGAATTCTTGTAATTCACTATCTGAATACCTTGTTTTCTCGTTATTTTCCATCGTTAAGCTTTTGTGATAGATATTAATAATTCCTGCCCGTCGATCTCTACTTTCTCTCCCTTACTTAAGCCTGTTTCAAGCTCCAGGGATTCGGCCAGAATTTCGGCGCAAATATATGATAAATTATTTTTTACAGCTTCCGAGATATAGGGATGATCTTCTGCTGTTACATTGATCTTATCTGTAACCTCGAAGCCCAGATCCTTTCTCAGATTCTGGATTCTGTTAACCATTTCTCTTGATATGCCCTCCTGTTTTAATTCATTAGAAAGCGTAACATCTAAGGCAACAGTAAGTTTTCCAATATTGGTAACCTGCCAGCCCGGGACATCTTCTGCGATAATTTCTACGTCTTCCAGGGTAATATTAAGAGCAAACTCATCTTTGCTGAAGGTAAGTATGCCGCTGGTCTCAAAATCAGACAGTTGCTGTTGTGATACTGCGGTGATAAAGCCGGCAATATCTTTCATGTATTTGCCTGCTTTTGGCCCAAGTGCTTTGAAGTTGGGCTTTACCTTCTTCTTTATTATCCCGGAAGTGTCGTTAATATACTCAATGTTTTTAATATTGGTTTCCGAAAGGATCAAATCTTTGACTTTTTCGACTTTTTCCTGGAACTTATTGTCCAGTACCGGAAGAAGGATCTTGTTTAAAGGCTGCCGCACGTTTATGCCGACTTTCTTTCTGAGGGATAATATCATCGAGGAGATATCCTGTGCCAGGGCCATTCTCTCTTCGAGGTCTTTGTCTGCCAGGGCAGTATCACATACAGGGAAATCTGCCAGATGCACGGATTCTGCCCCGTCGCGGCCTGTGATATGATTGAGGTCGAGGAACAGCCGTTCACTGAAGAACGGAGCTATCGGCGACATCAGTTTTGCTATAGTCTTAAGACAGGTGTACAGCGTCTGGTAGGCTGATATTTTATCTGCCGTATAGTCGCCTTTCCAGAAGCGGCGGCGGCTTAACCGTACATACCAGTTACTCAGATGCTCATCAACGAAATCCTGGATAGCCCGTGCTGCACGTGTTGGCTCAAAGTCTGAATAATAATTATCTACATCCTGCGAAAGGGTATTAAGAAGGGAGATTATCCAGCGGTCTATTTCAGGACGCTCTGCTGCCGGTATCTCTGCCTCTTTATAATCGAAGCCGTCTATGTTGGCATACAGCGCAAAAAATGCATAGGTGTTGTGGAGTGTGCCGAAAAACTTACGTCTTACTTCGTCGATACCCTCTATGTTAAATTTCAGGTTATCCCAGGGGGATGCATTGCTGATCATATACCAGCGGGTTGCATCGGCGCTGTATTTATCGATAGTAGAAAAAGGATCGACAGCATTGCCAAGGCGCTTTGACATTTTGTTGCCGTTCTTATCGAGAACGAGTCCGTTGGATACCACGTTTTTGTATGCAACCGAATCGTTAAGCATTACGGCTATGGCATGGAGCGTAAAGAACCAGCCGCGGGTCTGGTCAACACCTTCTGCTATAAAATCAGCCGGATAAGCAGATGCGAATTTCTCATTATTCTCAAAAGGATAATGCCATTGAGCATAAGGCATAGCGCCCGAATCGAACCATACGTCGATAAGATCGGGCTCCCTCAGCATTTTCTGGCCGGTTGAGGAAATGAGGATGATGTCGTCTACATAAGGGCGGTGAAGGTCTAATGTGTCTTCGGAGATCTGGTGAAGCTGCGCCTGCGTTTTGTCGAACTCCTCGTCTGTAAGGAGGCCGCTATCTGCCGAAGCAAGAAGTTTTAACTTCAGTTCTTCAATAGAGCCGATACACAACTCTTCCGTGCCGTCTTCAGTACGCCAGATAGGAAGGGGAGTACCCCAGAAACGGGATATTGACAGGTTCCAGTCTACCAGGTTTTCGAGCCAGTTGCCGAAACGTCCGGTTCCTGTAGCTTCAGGTTTCCAGTTTATTGTTTTGTTGAGCTCAACCAGGCGGTCTTTCACCGCAGTAGTACGGATAAACCAGCTGTCTAAGGGGTAATACAGCACCGGCCTGTCTGTGCGCCAGCAATGCGGATAACTATGTTCGTATTTTTTTACGTCGAACGCTTTGTTGTCTTCTTTTAACTTAATAGCAATCAGTACGTCGGTTCCCCTGAATCCTTCTGCACTAAGTTCTTCTGCAGAATAGTATTCTTCTTTAACGTAACGGCCGGCAAAGTCTGTAACTTCATCAACAAACTTACCTTGCTTATTTACAAGAGGCTGCTGTTTGCCGAATTCGTCGGTAACCATTACTGCGGGAATTCCGCTTTCTTTGGCGGCCCTGAAATCGTCTGCGCCGAATGTCGGTGCGATATGCACTATTCCTGTACCGTCTTCAGTTGTAACGAAGTCGCCGGGAATAACTCTGAATGCATTTTCACTCAGTTCCTCATTGGTGACGTAAGGCATCAGCTGATGGTAACGTAAACCTTCGAGTTCTGCTCCTTTAAATTCTGCCGCTACTTCCCAGGGGATGATCTTATCGCCTGCTTTATAATCCTGGAAGGAAGCGTCTTTTGCCTCGTCCCTGAAATATTTACCTGCAAGATCTTTAGCAAGCACTACGCTTACGGGGCTATAGGTATAAGGGTTGAATGTGCGTATTTTAACGTAAGAGATATTCCTGCCTATGGCCAGCGCACTGTTAGAGGGCAAAGTCCAGGGAGTGGTTGTCCAGGCCAGGATGGCAGTATCTTCTGCTTCGTTCTGGAACAGCAGGGGGATTAATGGATGTACCTGATCCTGGTCTACCCGGAACTGGGCAACGATCGTAGTGTCTTTAACATTCCTGTAGGTGCCGGGCTGGTTGAGCTCGTGTGAGCTTAAGCCGGTTCCCGCTGCAGGCGAATAAGGCTGTATGGTATATCCCTTGTAAAGAAAACCTTTGTTATACAGTTCCTTCAATATCCACCATAAGGTTTCGATATACTCGTTCTCGTAAGTTACATATGGGTTTTCAAGATCTACCCAGTAGCCCATTTTTTCGGTGAGATCGTTCCATACGTCAGTATATTTCATTACCTCCCTGCGGCAGGCAGCATTATATTCTTCTACTGATATCTTTTTTCCGATATCTTCTTTGGTAATGCCCAGCGTCTTTTCGACACCCAGTTCAATGGGCAGCCCGTGTGTATCCCATCCGCCCTTACGTTCTACGCGGTAACCCTTGAGGGTTTTGTACCGGCAGAAAATATCTTTTATAGTACGCGCCATAACATGGTGAATACCTGGCATACCGTTCGCTGAAGGCGGACCTTCATAAAAGGTATAAGGTTTAGAAGCGGGACGGCTTGAAATGCTCTTTTCAAAGATTTTATTCTTCTTCCAATAGTCTAGTATTTCTTTTCCTGTTTCTGATAAATTCAGCTGTTTATATTCTTTGTACATCAGTATATTAAACCAAAATTTAAGGCTGCAAAGTTAGCTATTTGACATTAAAAAAAGGCCTGGAAGGGTAACATCTGAGTAATATTTACAAAGTTGAATGTATAGTAAAATAAACACCTCCTTAAGCGCTTGTTTTCCGGGAGCTTTTTATCTGCCATTATGCCTTGTTTTCCGCTTTTATAAGTCTGGCCTGATATTGGATGTATCTGTTCGTATTTAAAGTGGTTGCACATGAAAAACAGATTTCTTAAAAGAGGCATTATTTTAATAGTTTTAGGTGTTGCCCTCAATATCGCAGGTTATTTTATGATGAACAGTAAAGAGTTTACTCATTATGGATGGGCTATGATAGCTGGCACTGTATTATTCGGGATAGGGTTCTTGTCGTTCTTTTATAGTTTTGTAAGGAAAGTAGAAGCTAAAGGCATTATAGAAGAAAGAGCCGCAGAAGCTGAAAAAAAAGAGAAGTTTAGTATGGAGCAGGGTAGTACTGCATAACCTGCGTTTTAATTGCCTTCTTTAACTTATAATTTATAGTATTGTACCATCAATAATGGTTGATGAAGAAGTTCTTGATGGGATTCAGGTATGCTTTTAAGGGTGTTAAATATGCATTCTCCACACAGATCAATTTTAAATTCCATTCGTTTGCCCTGCTTGCGGTAGTAGTACTTGGGTTTGGCCTTGGAATTGACCGGTCTGACTGGCTTTGGATCGTTACTGCTATTATTCTCGTGCTTGTGGCGGAGCTTTTTAACACGGCTATAGAGGTTCTTGTAGATCTGGTTTCGCCCGGGTATAATAAAAAGGCCGGGGTTGTCAAGGACCTGGCATCGGCTGCGGTGCTGCTTACTGCGGTACTCGCTTTTATTATCGGTCTTTTTATTTTTGTTCCCAGATTGTTGTAGTATGCTTCACAAAACCCGGGGAATTGTATTTAAAGTAACCGATTATTCGGAAAGCAGTGTTGTCGCAAAGATCTTTACCGAGAAATTCGGTCTTCAGGCCTACCTGATAAACGGAGTGAAAAAAAGCCGGGCAAAGATTCGCCTGAACATGCTGCAGCCCCTGCACCTGCTCGATATGGTGGTTTACCATAAACCGAACGGAAACATTCAGCGTATCGCTGAACTCAGAAACCAGCCGCTGCTACAGCAGATTCCCTATGATATTGTAAAGAGTTCGCTGGCAATTTTTATTAATGAAGCGCTTTACCGGTCGGTTAAACAGCATTTTGAGGACAGGCCGCTCTTTGAATTTATATTCAGCTCGATAGAGCTTCTTGACAAAACGGAGGCGGGGCTTGCTAATTTTCACATGGTCTTCCTGCTCCAGCTGAGCCGATACCTCGGATTTTATCCGGAGAGGTCGCAGGAGGACGAAATGCCTTACTTCGATCTGAAGAACGGCATGTATACCGGTTCTTTTCCGGTGCATTCTTTTGTGCTGCGCGAAGAAGAAACAAAACTTTTTAAAGCTGTTTTAAAGACAAAGTTCGAAACACTTCAATCTCTGCACATGTCTTCTTCAGACCGTAAACAGCTGCTTGAGAAGATTATTGTTTTTTACAAGCTGCACCTGGATGATTTCGGAGAAATGCGATCAGCCAGTATCCTGGAAGAGATTCTCAGTTAAGCGGTATTAAGATTTTTATTTGCTACCTTTTCTATAACACTTTCAAGCTCATTCAGATCAAAAGGTTTCTCCAGGAATGTATCTGCACCGGCCTGGCGGGCAAGTGTCTGGATATCGTTGTTTGCAGAAAAATATACCACTGGAATATGTTTCAGATCCTCTTCCTTTTTTAGTGTCTGGGTAGCTATAACGCCGCCGGTATCGGGTATCCAGTTATCCATAAGAATAACATTGGGCATGAAATTTCTTACCGTTTCTGAAATGTTATTGCAGTGCGGAGAGGTTTGGACAAGCCAGCCCTGTTCTTCCAGTATATAGGTGCAGATTGATAATATGTCTGTATCATCATCAAAGATTAGTATCCGTTTTGACATGCCTTATTCCTTTTTATTAAGATTTTATAAATAGTAATCCGCTCTCGCCAGACAAATAATTGATTATTGCAATTATTACAGGAAAGGTAAAGAATCTTTCTTTAAAATTCTGTTAATCATTAATGTTAATGCTTATCAGGACCTTCTAAATACTCACTCAATTGAACATTAACTAAATGTACGGATAAAATGTTTGCCTGTTTTATAAAAATTTGAATATGCGAAGATAGATAATTATGATTTAATCAGATAAGGTGTAAAAATTTAAATATATTTTGCTTTGTGTCGGGATTACACTATCTTTGTCTCGAATTATTAGGAATTCCTTTCCGTATAATTTAGGTTTATAATTGGTTAGTTTGAGGATCCGCCCATCGGATCCTTATTTTTTTGTCCGGTTTTTTTTCAGCTTTGTTTTTTTTGTAATCCGGATAACTTCGGTCTGGCTTCTATATTGAAAATAGCAATGGAGGGAAGGTGGTCTCTGGAATTTTGCTGAAAGAGATGGATTGGAAATCCATTTTATCGACGATTCGACATGCCCTGCGGAACATGTCAAATAGCGACAATAGCGGAAGGGGATATGTCAAATAGCGGATTCGACATGCCCTTCGGAATATGTCAAATAGCGGAAATTTTACTGAAAGAGATGGGTTGGAAATTTATTTTATCAACGATCGACATGCCCTGTGGAATATTTCAAATAGAGACAAGGGCATATGCCGAATAGCGGGATTAGGTAAAGCAGCCATCAAATCAGCACATCAGAGACTGGATACTAAAGAGCGCCGGCATTACAAAATTGCGGGCCAGAGGCGGTATGCACTGAAGCGTTAATTTTGTATGGCTTTTCTTTGGTCCTTTCTTTTTCCACAAAAAGAAAGGACAAGGCCTTCGCGGCCAATGAGCGGAATACTACGGCCAGATTTAAGATTTAACACACAACGATCTTTCCCTCCAAAAAAAAAGCCACCCTAAGGCAGCTTCTTTCTCAAAAATTTATTCATTTATTCAAAATACTCTTTCATTCTTTCAAAGAAACTCTTTTCATGTTTCCCCGGCTGTGGCTTGAAATTAGGAGAATTCTGGAGTTTTTCCAGTACATCTCTTTCCTCTCTTGATAAAGCTTTCGGTGTCCAGATGTTTACATATACCAGCTGATCGCCCCTGTGGTATGAATTTACTTCGGGCACTCCCTTGCCTTTAAGTCTCAGGATCTTCCCACCCTGGGTGCCTGGTTCTATTTTTATCTTGGCTTTTCCGTCTATCGTAGGTACTTCTATAGAAGAGCCCAGTGCTGCATCAGCAAAGCTGATATGCAGATCATAGATCACATTGTTTCCTTCGCGCTGAAGGGTTTCGTGAGGAATTTCTTCAATAAGGATGATCAGATCTCCGGGAACACCGCCCCTTGGTGCTGCGTTTCCTTTGCCCTGCATAGAAAGCTGCATACCTTCGCTTACACCTGCAGGGATGTTGATTGTAATCGTTTCTTCACCTCTAACCACACCATCGCCATGGCAATTGGTGCATTTGGAAGTGATCTGGGTACCTTCGCCATTACAGGTAGGGCAGGTGCTGGTAGTTTGCATCTGACCGAGAATGGTATTGGTTACACGGCGCACAGAGCCGCTTCCGCCGCAGGTGGTACAAGTGTGGAAGGATGAGCGGTCTTTGGCGCCGCTTCCGTCGCAGGTAGTACAAACCACCTGTTTGTTAACCTTGATCTTTTTCTCTGCGCCTTTTGCTATTTCTTCGAGGGATAATTTAACCTTAATCCGGAGGTTGCTTCCTTTGGCAACACGCCTTCCGCCTCTCGACGACTGGCCGCCACCGCCGAAGAACCCTTCAAAAGGACTGCCGCCGCCAAAGATGTCTCCAAACTGGCTGAAGATGTCTTCCATGTTCATATGGCCGCCGCCATATCCTCCTGCGCCTGAAGTTCCGGCATGGCCAAACTGGTCGTACCTCTGCTTCTTCTCCGCATTGCTTAATATTTCGTAAGCCTCAGCAGCTTCCTTGAATTTCTCTTCTGCTTCTTTATCTCCCTGGTTCTTGTCTGGGTGATATTTAATTGCAAGCTTCCGGTAAGCCTTCTTAATCTCATCGGCACTTGAACTTTTAGAAACTCCAAGAACGTCGTAATAATCTCTTTTTGCCATTTTAATTTAATAAATGAAGGAACGAGGGGTTAAAAAGGAAAGATCTGATTGAACCCGTTCCTCTTTTATTATTCTAATTTCCTACTATAACTTTTGCAAAGCGGATTACCTTATCATTAAGGTAATAGCCCTTTTCTACCTCATCGATTACTTTTCCCTTAAGGTCTTCTGATGGAGCCGGGATGTTTGTAATGGCTTCATGAAGATCGGCGTCAAAGGTCGTTCCTTTCGACTCCATCTCTTTCAAGCCTTTCTGAGTTAAAATATTTCTGAACTTGTTATGCACCAGAGTGATTCCCTCTTTTACCGGTGCTACTTCTGATGCCGTTTCCATAGCCTTTAATGCTCTTTCAAAATCGTCGAGCACAGGCAGAAGGTTTACCAGTACTTCTTTGCCGGCTGTTTGCAGCAGGTCAATTCTTTCCTTGGTTGTGCGCCTTCTGAAATTGTCGAATTCTGCATATAACCGAACATATTTATCATTCGCTTCTGCCAATTCTGCACGAAGTTTTTCTTCGGTATTTATGGTTTCTTCAGCATCTGTGGAAGCTTCTCCGGGCTGTTTCGCTAGTTCTTTTTCTTGCTCCATTTGTTGTGTTCCTTGATTTTCAGGTGCTATTTGTTCCTGTTCCTTGTTTTTCTTCATGTTGTCCAGCTTGTCTGAATTACATACTAATAGTTGTTGGCAAATAATTTGCCAAGTAAAAAATAACAGCCAAGCTGTCAGTACGTTTAAGTCTAATTGATTTGTACGTTGTCAGTGACCCTGCCGTTCTCACATTTTATAATGCGCGAAGGAAATGTCCTGATCATATGGTAATCGTGTGTTGCCATAAGAACCGCCGTGCCCGACCTGCTGATCTCTTTAAGCAGCATTAATACTTCGCCGGAGGTTTCAGGGTCCAGGTGTCCGGTAGGCTCGTCGGCCAGGATAATCTCCGGATCGTTTAACAACGCCCTGGCTATTACCACACGCTGCTGCTCTCCGCCCGAAAGCTCATGAGGCATCTTTTTTATTTTTGAACGCAGGCCTACTTTTTCAAGAACATCCCTTATGCGCTCAGCTATCAGCTTTTTGTCTTTCCAGCCTGTAGCAGTCATTACAAACTGCATATTGTCTTCTACCGTACGATCTGTTAACAACTGGAAGTCCTGGAAAACAATACCCAGCTTACGCCGCAAATAGGGAATATCTTTATCGGTAAGCTTCTTCAGATCATAACCTCCGGCATGGCCTTCTCCGGAAGCAATATGCAGGTCGCCGTAAAGGATCTTCAGGAGACTGCTTTTACCTGATCCGGTTTGCCCGATCAGGTAAATGAATTCTCCTTTGTCTATAGTGAGCTCCACATCAGTAAGCACCAGGTGTTTCTGCTGATAAATATCTACGTTCTGAAGTTGTATTACGGTATTGCCTATCATATTAAAGCTCTAATTTCATTATCTGACCAAATGGAAGGTCTTTTATAAGGCTCATGATGTACTCCGACCTGTCTGCTAAACCGGCTTTTTCAAGCGACTTATCCGGACGGTCGACCCGGAAATAAGCGAGCAATGTAAATTTGTCATCACGTAACTGCACGTAATCCGGAATCTTTGCTACACCTTTTACCTTGATGATATACATTTCTCAAAGGTAGGATTTTCCTGTTAATTGGCTGGTTTAGTTTGTAAACTAGTTAAAAACTCCATGGTGTCTGTTCCGTCGGCATAGTCCCATAAAGCAGGCGACTGGCTTTCTCCGAAGTCAACCTGCTGGTTGGTAATATTCAGTTTTAACGAATCGCTGCATACGATGCACTGGATGTCTTCTGATTGCCCGGCCAGTTCATTTTCGAGCTTAGTTATACTTTCGTACTCTTCGTAATGAACTACTGCGAGTGCAGAAGCAAGCCTGCTGTCCTGTTTAACAAGCAGAAAACCATTGTCGAGATGATGCTCTCCGTTTATCAGGAAAATAGATTTATTGTAATCGTAATTGTTGTTGTATTTATGATTGTCGGCTATGTTTTTATACGACTCGATCGCTGCGAAAAAGTCATTGAACACATAACCGGCAGGCACATATAGTTTGGAAACATTCCTGCACCCCAGTCCATAATAGGAAAAAAGGTCGTTGCCCAGGGCATGAAGCTGCTGCGGGCTTTCTGTGCCTGTAATTACCGCGGCACTGTTCCTGTTCTTTCTTATGATATGCGGTACTTTACCGAAGTAGTACTCGAAATACCTCGATGTATTATTACTGCCGGTAGCAATTATGGCATCAAATCCTTCCAGTCTTTCAGTATACCGGATAAGGCCTGTAAAACCAGGCTCCAGTTCTGTGAGCTTATTAAGAATGTGCGGCATGAGTTTGTTATCCTGTGAAGAAAGTTTGATCAGGGCAATGTTTCCTGAAGCAAGCACACAAAGGATATCGTGAAAGCCAACCACAGGTATATTGCCGGCGAGGATCAGTCCGACCTTCAGCGGAGACTTGTTTGCTTGCGGATCTTCTTCCGGCAGCCAGCGCCCGAGGTCGCCTGCATTCAGCATTTTGCCGATGCCTTTCAGCGCTCTGTCTGTTTCGGCAGGAGTGAACCATCCGTTATAATAATGGGCTGTCTGTACCAGATGCCCGAGCTGTTCGTTATTCGAAAGCAGGTAATCTCCGAGGAGCTTAAATGCCTCTTTTCGTTTCTGTAGTGTCAAAATGGAACTCATCAAAATAAAATCAACAGATTGTTTTATATTTGCATTGTTTTTGCATCAGGTAAGCGGGTGTAAAATTAAGTTAAGGAAAAGACATTTTAGAACATGGCGATAAAAATAACAGACGAATGCATAAACTGCGGAGCTTGTGAACCGGAATGCCCTAATAATGCAATTTATGATGCGGGTGTTGCATGGCGTTTTTCTGACGGTACGGCATTGAAAGGTGTAATTGATTTCGGTGATGGCACTACTCTGGATGCTGAAGAGTCTCAGGGCGCTATTTCTGATGAGTTCTATTATATAGTTTCGGATAAATGTACAGAATGTAAGGGTTTTCATGATGAACCTCAGTGTGCAGCTGTTTGCCCGGTAGACTGCTGCGTTGATGACGAAGATATCCGCGAGACAGAAGAAGAGCTTCTTGCCAAGAAGGCATGGCTCCATATGGAAGACTAATATTGTCTTGCCATCTGGAATAATAAAAAAAGCATGGCTTCCTGCCATGCTTTTTTTATTTAAGGTCGCTGCTTTTTCAGGCGTACTGGTGTTCCAGATTGCTGATATTGGCAAGACATTCTTTAATATCTCTTCTCTGTGTTGCCAGGATCTGATGTGTTTCCAGACTGAGTCCGGCATCCTGAAGTACCTTTTCATAAGCTTCAATGGCTGCTTTCTCGCCGGTAATGCAAGCTTCGATAACCGCCTTATTGTCATTAGGAGTGAGTGCCGTTTTAATATCTATCCAGGTTCGGTGCAGAACGCCGAGCGGCCCGCCGCTTTCATTGTCGGCATTGGCCCCCAATTCGTGTATACAGCTTTTTAATACCATTTCAAATTCAGAACGCTGAATGGAATAGGTGGTGAACAGCGCTTTCAATTCAGGCGCATCGCAGTTCTCAGCTGCATTTCTGTATCCTTCCTTCCCGTCATTACAGATAGAAACAAGGTGTTTCAGACCGGTTACGGTCTTGTCATTTATATTTTCCATGGTTTTTATATTTTAGATTAGACCTGCTTCCTTAATGTATCCTCTAACTTTTCTGTTAGTATTTCCGCTGATCTTCAGGTTTGTTTTATTAAGTTTTCGGGATTTCTTTTTTTCATGGTTTTAAGTCGTTAGGATGATTAAGTTTGTTTCGAATTTTAACACGGCCTGAGTTAAAGAGTTTTGGGAATTTGTAAATAGCGGCGGCGAGCGGCTGCTTGTAATTATGGGTCTGAGGCCTTCCGGTATATTTCCGGGAAGGCAGGCAGCCACGGAATATTCGTTTGCGGTTAACAGACTAGTGGTCCTGCTGGTTTTGTATTAAGCCGGTAAAGGCTGGAGTATCCGGCAGATTTTATCTACATGTATTGACATAACTATGGCTTTGATTAGAAGATTATCCTTTCAACAGCAGGTCTTAACAGGCTTTTCAATCACTTTCTTGTTCGTTTTTGTAGTAGGACTGGTATCCTACCTGAGTATTGCCGATCTGCATGGAAATGAGCAGTGGGTCGATCATACCGAAAGGGTTCTCAATATAACCAAGGATATTCAGCAGCATCTGGTAGATGCGGAGACCAGCCAGCGGGGTTATATACTTTCAGGAATGGGCGATTTTATGGATACTCACCGCCAATCCTCCAGCCAGGTTGTGCCATTAATACAAGATTTGCGGCGTTACGTTTCCGACAACCATCCGCAGGTAAAACTGGTAGATTCCCTGAATTTTTATGCGTTGAAGAAGATTACCGAAATGGGGCTGATTATCGGGACGTATGAGCAATTTGGGTTTGAGGGAGCATCAAAACGTTTGCGAACTTCGAAGTCGAAGTTTTACATGGCAAAGGTGAGGCAGTATATTGACAGTATAGTAACAGCCGAAGATTTCCTGCTGGTGCAGCGCAAGCAGCAAACTGAGCATAGTGTAAAGCGTACAGTGTCGATTATACTCGGCGGAGTTTTCCTGATTCTCTGTTTTCTGCTATTCCTGTTTGGTTTTATTAAGAAGACCTTCCTGCATCAGAAACTGATCGAAGAAAGAATCAGGCAGACTAACAGCCAGAATGAGAAGATTTCTAAAGAAAATGAAAAGCAGAACTGGATGCTTACCGGTTCAAATATTATCGGCGACGCTGTAAGAGAGGAGCATCGGTCTCCTGTGCTTACGATAAATAAAGTTGTGGTGAGAATGCTTACAGAGCTTGCGCAGTATCTCGATGCAAGGGTCGGCGTAATTTACCTGGCAGATGAGTCTGGGCAGAAGCTGGAGTTTGCCGGCGGTTATGCTTTCCAGAGGGGAGGCGAATGTATTGATTCTTTTACTGTTGGCGAAGGCTTGCTGGGGCAGGCGGCGCTTGAGGATAAGATGCAGGTTGTGCAGTCGTTTTCCGGGGACCACATAAAGATTATAACGGGACTTGGAGAATCAAAGCCTGTGGCGCTGCTGATTCAGCCCCTATTTGCTGAAGGCAAACTGAAAGGGATTATTGAGCTTGGTTTTACTGGTTCAATAGCCGCTGAGGTAGTCGAGTTCGTAGAAGGAAATAAACGGCTGCTGGGGGTGGAGATTTCTACCATACAGGCAAAAGTTCAGAACCAGCAGCTTTTTGACAGGATACAGCAGCAGTCTGAAGAATTGGAAAGCCAGCACGAGGAGTTGCGTACAACCAATGATGAACTTGTACAGAAGACCCTGTTGCTGCAGGCTTCGGAAGAAGAGCTGAGACAAATAAATTCGGAGCTTGAAGACAAAGCCAGGCTGCTGCAGGAGCAGAACAAGGCAGTAGAACAGGCCAGGTTTGAAATGCATGTTAAAGCGGAGGAGCTCGAGCAAAGCAACAGGTATAAGTCGGAGTTTCTGGCCAATATGAGTCATGAACTTCGTACGCCGCTTAACAGTATCCTGATCCTGGCCAGGATACTTAAGGAGAATAAGAATGACAGATTAGATGCCGAACAGGTGAAATATGCTGGTGTTATCCATACGGCAGGGAGTGATCTGCTGAGGCTGATAAATGACATCCTCGACCTTTCAAAGATCGAGTCAGGCAAGCTGGAGATTCTTGTAGAGCAGGTAGATCTCCAGGAGATGAAGCAGGATATGGAGCTGCTTTTTAATGAACAGGCAAGAGCTAAAGGTGTCAGCTTTCAGTATTTTATACAGCCGGGACTGCCGGCGGGGATTAGTTCTGATAAACATCGTATTGCACAGATACTCAAAAATCTTCTGTCGAATGCCTTTAAGTTTACGCCTCAGCACGGGGCTGTTTCGGTAATCGTGCAGCCAGCTCCCGGAGGCATTTCTTATTCTAATGATGATCTTGCCGCCAGGGAGACCGGGATTATTGCTTTTGAGGTGAAAGATACCGGGATTGGTATCGCAGCGGATAAACAAAGGACGATTTTTGAGGCTTTTCAACAGGCCGACGGCTCAATAAGCCGCCAGTATGGAGGAACGGGTCTCGGCCTGTCGATCTGCCGGGAGCTTGCTTTGCTTCTGAATGGGGAGATACAGGTAGAGAGTGAACCCGGTGCGGGTAGTTCGTTCACCTTATATCTGCCGGTAGGGGAAGCAGGGCAGCTTCCGGCAGCGCAGGGTAAACATGCCGGCAAGAAAGGTATACAGGAGGAGGCTGCTTCGGTCCAGGGCAACCCCGCCTTGTTATTGCCTGCTTCCGGGGAATATAAACTCCTGATCATTGAAGACGATCGCCTGTTTTCAGCTATATTGACCAGGTATGCCACCGAACGGGGCTTCAGGGTGTACCAGGCATTTACCGGGGATTCGGGAATAAGGATGGC
>Ga0265780_10000775_pt1 | contig 47843 bp, 45 predicted proteins | sample P1T30metagenome_FD_192432 | JGI IMG/M metagenome (GOLD analysis project Ga0265780, IMG submission 192432) | Plant litter microbial communities from East Loma Ridge, Irvine, California - P1 T30 | ecosystem: Environmental > Terrestrial > Plant litter > Unclassified | place: USA: California... | reverse complement strand
CGTCTGATTAAATGGAGGTTTCCATGTCACTGGGCTCATTCATCAAGAAGCAGTTCATCGACGTCATCCAGTGGAACGAGGACAGCGAAGGCGTGCTCGCCTGGCGCTTCCCGATGCAGGATTTCGAGATCCAGAACGGCGCCATCCTCAACGTGCGCGAGTCGCAGGTGGCGCTGTTCGTCAACGAGGGCCGCATCGCCGACGTGTTCGGCCCCGGCACCCACAAGCTGACCACGCGCACTCTGCCGGTGCTGACCAATCTGCAGAACTGGGACAAGCTGTTCGATTCGCCGTTCAAGTCGGACGTCTACTTCTTCAGCACGCGCGTCCAGACCGGGCGCAAGTGGGGCACGCCGCAGCCGATCACGATCCGCGACAAGGATTTCGACATGATCCGGGTGCGCGCCTTTGGCATGTATTCGTACCGCATCGCCGACCCGCGCGCCTTCTTCACCGAGATCAGCGGCACGCGCGAAGCCTACACCCGCGACCAGGTCGAGGACCAGCTGCGCGGCATCATGCTGGCCACGATGGCGACGTCGCTGGGCACCTCGCAGGTCGCCTTCCTCGACATGGCCGCCAACCAGGCGCTGATGGCGCTGCAGGTGCGCAAGGACCTGGAGCTGGCCTTCGGCCGCTACGGCATCGGGCTGGACGAATTCAACGTGGCCAGCGTCAGCCTGCCGGAAGAGCTGCAGGCGGCCCTCGACGAGCGCATCGCCGCCGGCATGAAGAGCACCCTGTCCGCCGACAAGATGGGCAGCTTCACCCAGTTCCAGGTGGCCAGCAGCATCCCGCTGGCGGCCCAGAACGAAAGCGGCGCGGCCGGCCTGGGCGCGAGCCTGGGGGCCGGCGTGGCCGTCGGGCAGGCGATGGCGCAGGGGATGAGCGGTGCGTTCGCGCCGCCGGTCCAGCCGGCGCCCGCTGCGGCTGCGGGTGCGGAGTCCATTGAGGACCGCCTGGCCAAGCTCAAGGCGCTGCTGGACCGCGGCCTGATCTCGCAGGGCGACTACGACGGCGCCAAGTCCGAACTGCTGAAGAAACTGATCGGATAAGCGCCGCGCATGCTACGAGTCTCCTGCCCGTCCTGCGGGGCGCCCGTCGAGTTCAGGTCGCACGCCTCGGTGATGGCGGTGTGCGAGTTCTGCCGTACCACGGTCGTCAAGGACCAGGGCGCGGTGCGCGACCTCGGCAAGCTCTCCAGCGTGCTGGAGGATTACTCGCCGATCCAGATCGGCACCGCGGGCCAGGTCGGCGGGCGTGGCTTCACCGTGGTCGGCCGCATCCAGCTGCGCTACGACGCCGGCCTGTGGAACGAGTGGTTCCTGGTGTTCGACGATGGCGGCAAGGGCTGGCTGGGCGACTCCTCGGGACGCTATGTGGTAACGATCGAGCGCGAGTTGGGCCCCACCTGGCCGGCCTTCGAGACGATCCGCGTTGGCCACGAGCACGACATCGGTGTGGGAACCTTCATCGCCTCGGAAAAGCGCGTGGCGCGCGCCATCGGCGGCCAGGGCGAGCTGCCGATGGTGGTCGGCGACGGCTGGGAAGCCCGCGTGGCCGACTTCCGGCGCGGCCCCGACTTCGTCACCCTCGATTATTCGGACGGTCCGACCCCCACCATGTACCTGGGCGCCGCGCGCACCCTCGGCCAGATGGGGTGCCAGCTGCTGCGCGACGACGCCACGATCAAGGAAAGCAGCGGGAAATATCGCGGCCGCGTCGACTCCCTCCTGTGCCCGCACTGCGGCACGGCGATCGCGTACCTGCCGGGCGTCACCCCCGCCATCGTGTGCCAGAGCTGCCAGACCCGGCTCGACGCCTCGACCCCGGCGCTCGAGGTGCTGGCCGCCGGCGAAAAGGCTGCCAGGCGCTACCTGTTCACGCTGCCGATCGGCAGCACGGGCAAGCTGGGCGGGCGCGAGCTGCGCGTGCTGGGCGCCATGCGCCGGGTCGACGACGAAGGCACGGCGTGGAGCGAATACCTGCTGCACGACGGCCAGGCCGGCTTTTCCTGGCTGGTCGAAACCGAGGATGAGTGGTGGCGCTCGGAAGTGATGGACGAGTGGCCGGCGGCGGCGGGCGCGGTGTCGGTGCGCCTGGACGGCGTCGCCTACACGCGCTTGTACGACTACACGGCGCGCGTCGAGCTGGCGCTGGGCGCCTTCAACTGGCGCGTGGCCGCCGGCGACACGGTGCGCGTCTCGGAATACCAGAAGGGGCCGACCCGGCTCGCGGCCGAGCTGGCGCCCGGGGAATTCACCTGGTCGCGCTCCAGCCGCATCGCCTTCGACCAGGTGCGCGCGGCCTTCGGGATCAAGCGCCAGGATTTGCCGGCGCCCGGGCGTTCGGTGGCGGCGCGTTCGTCGAAGGCATCGATGTCCGGCCGCTTCCTGATCTGGCTGTTCGCGCTGAACGTGATCCCGCTACTGTTCCACTTCAGCGGCGTCGCGCCCTGGGTGTTCTTCGGCGCGTCGGCGCTGGTGCTGCCGACTTTATTCTTCAAAGATGAATAACAAGTATTTCCTGTACGCGCTGTGCGTCACGCTGGTCGTCACCCTCGGCAGCTGGGCCAGCCTGTTTTCGTCGGTGGGGCATTCGGGCGGCGGCGGCGGCAGCTGGTCGGGCTCGCGCGGCGGTTATTACGGCGGCAGCGGCTACAGCGGCGGCGGGGGTGGGCACAAGTGAATGAAGCCATGAGCGCGCACGCCTTCAGTCCATCGGGCACCCACCTGCTGGCCGACCTGCACGGCGCCGATGCCGCATTGCTGGCCGATGCCGCCGCGATCGACGCGCTGCTGCGCCGCGCCGCGCTGGCCGCCGGCGCCCATATCCTGGCCGGGCACTTCCACAGCTTCGGCGCCGGCGGCGGCGTGACCGGGGTGCTGCTGCTGGCCGAATCGCACATCTCGATCCACACCTGGCCCGAGGATGGCTTCGCCGCCGTCGACATCTTCATGTGCGGCGCCGCGCGCCCGCGCCTGGCGCTGGCAGTGATCGAGGCGGCCCTGGGCGCGGGCCACGCGGACATCAAGACCGTGGCGCGCGGCTGACGGCCGCCGCCGTCAGAGCTCGATCACCAGGTCCGCTTTGAAACCTTCCTGTTCTCCCTTGCTGAGGTAGCCGAGCGGATTGGCGACGACGCGGCAGCCCTGTTCCACGTAATCGTTCGGGCAGTGCAGGTGGCCGTGCAGCCAGACGTCGGCCAGCGGCAGCAGCGTGTCCAGCGCGTTGCAGAAGCCCGCGGTGCCCGGCGTCAGGCCGTAGCGCGGGTCGGCGCTCAAGAGACTGGGCGCGTAATGGGTCACGGCGACCGTGGTGCCGTCGAAAGGCACGTCCAGCGCCGCCTTCAGCCAGGCCTGGCATTCCAGCGACAACCCGCGCTGGGCCTCGGCCAACATCGGCACGCCACCCTGCAGCGTGGTGTTCTTGCTCAAATAGTAGTTGGCGGCGCGGAAGGCTTTTTCGCGCGCCTTCAACTGGCGCGTCATGTCGGTTTCGCGGCTGGCCAGCGCGTCGAAGTCGGCCCACAGCGTGGTGCCGATGAAGCGCACATGGCCGATTTCGATGGTCTCGCGGTCCAGCCATTCGATGCCCAGGCGCGCGCAGGTGGCGCGCAGGCGCGCGTAAGCCTCGTCGTAGTCGAGACCATCGAACTCGTGGTTGCCGGGGATGAAGAGCACGCGCGCGCGCGGCGCGCCTTCGGCCAGCGGCGAAAAGCGCGTGAGGCCGAAGTCGTCGCCGGGCAGGCGCGAGTTCGACTGGTAGGAGCCGATGTCGCCGGCCAGCACGACGACGTCGGTGTCAGGCAGGATGGCCGGGTGGAAGCCGGGATAGCGTTCGAGGTGGAGGTCGGAGAAAAGCTGTATGCGCATGGTGGAATCAGGGTCGATCCCGTGGGAATCTAGTGGATAAAAAAAGACGAATTTGAAACAAATCAAACAACCCGATTTTAGCGCATGGCTTTCCAGGCACGGCGGGTGTAACCTGATTCTTTCGCTCTGTAAATTCCAGTTTCTTTTCTGGAGGATGCATTGCAAAAAGGTGGCGGTTCAACCGCTCCCGCGATGCCTTGCCATTCGTGTCGCGTGAATTGTTGACTTCGTATTATGATTGCTTATTCATCATGCATGAAAGGACTTCCATGAACTCGGAATCGGGATTTCGCCTCCATCGTCTGGCGCTGCAAAAGCAGCGCGCGCGCCGCGTGCGCATCGGTGTGATGCTGGTGCTGTGCGCGCTGCCGGTCGCGGTCGCGTTCGCCAGTATCAGTTAGTTGTCCGGCACGTGGATGCGGGCCTTCACGTGCTTCAGGTTGGCGACGATGGTGAAGGTCATGATCACCAGCAGCGACCACGAACTCCACTTGCTGACGTGGACGGCCGACCAGGCGCCCAACTGGTTCGGGTAGCGCCACAGGCCCCAGAAGGTGCTGAGGTTCTCGGCCAGCCAGATGAAGAAGCCGATCAGCACGAAGCTCAGCAGCAGCGGCATGCGGCGGTCGCGGTCGAGCGGCCGGAAAATCACCGTGGTGCGCGCATACAAACCGAGCGCGCAGGCGGCGAGGTACCAGCGATAGTCGCCGATCGCATGGTGGGTAAAGAAATTCGCGTAGATCAGGGTGGCCACCAGCGCCGCCATCCAGTGCGGCGGATGGTGGCGGATGCGCAGGTCGAGCAGGCGCCAGGCCTGGATGATGTAGCTGCCGACCGCCGCGTACATGAAGCCCGAGAACAGCGGCACCCCGAACACCTTGGTATAGGCGAAGTCCGGATAGCTCCAGGACTGCACGCTGGCTGAGGTCTTGAAGGCTTCCAGCGCGAAGCCGACCGCGTGGAACAGGCACACCGCCTTCAATTCGTCCCAGGTCTCCAGCTTCGCGACCAGCATCCAGGCCTGGATCGCCAGCGCCACCAGCAGCAGCACGTCATAGCGCGGCACCCCGAGTATTCCTCCGCGCGGCACCAGCGCCACCGCGGCGAAGAACAGGCCGGCGAACAGGCAGGCGCGCGCTTCCTTGATCCCGAACATCAGGAATTCGGCGCCGGCGCGGCGCCAGCCTTCGATGCGCCGCGCGCGCATGTCGAGGAGGTGGGCATCCAGGGTGGCGAGGGTGGGGACGGGCAGGGAAGTCGGGCGCATGGGATGGGCGGTCAGGGAGACAGCCCATCCTTGCACAGTTTGTTTTTTATCGCAATGCCAGTGCCGCCGGCGGCGCCGCGGCGCGCTGGCGCGGATGGCCGAAGGCGACAGCGCACAGGGCGTCGAGCGCCGCCAGCGCCGGCGTGGACGCGCCGTCGCCGTCGCAGACGCAGGTGCCCGTGCCGCCACCGGCCACGCGCAGCGCCTCGGCATCGAGCGGCATGGGCGCGACCTGGCCGGCCATGACTTCGCGCGCGTAGCCGCGGATGCGCGCCATGCCGGCCGGGGTCAGGTCCTCCTCCGTGCCGGCGTCGCCGAGCGCCGCGAACAGCACGCGCAGCCCGGGGTTGAACATGCGCGCCGCGTTCAGGCGCGCGATCAGGCGGTAGTGGCCGGCCGGGTCGGCGTCGCGGGCGGCGATCGGCACGATCGCGACCTGGGCCGCCACCAGCGCGCTGCGGCATTCCGGGCTGTCGCAGGCGCCGGCGGCGACCACGATCTCGTCATGGCGCGGGTGCCCGCTGTCATGCGCGCCCTCATGCAGGCGCGCCAGGCGCTCGCCGAAACCCATGCCGCGCAGGGCCAGCACCTCGGGCAAGGGGCGCAGGTGGGCGCCGGCGCGGGCCCTGGCCCAGGCGCGCGCCGCCTGTTCGGGCGCGGTGTCGATTAGCAGCACGCGGCGGCCGGCGCCGCGGCGCAGCACGGCCAGGTTTTCGGCCAGCACGGTGTCGAGCGGGCCGCCGGTTTCGCTGGCGATCACGGTGATCATCGCGGACCTCGGTTCATGGATTGCTCCGGTAGTTTCGAGGCATCCAGTCTGTGCCAGGGCCGCGTAAAAACGGTCTAAAAAGCGCGGCCGCGCGCATATAAAAGATGCATGCGCCTGCAGCGGCGCGCGCCCTCTGCTATGGTGGGCGTTTTGGGAGCACACACATGGAATACAAACGACTCGGCAAGACCGGCCTGCAGGTCTCCCCGCTGGCCCTGGGCTGCATGACCTTCGGCGTGCCCGAGCGCGGCACCCACCCGTGGACCTTGAACGAGGAGGACAGCCGGCCCATCATCCGCCGCGCCGTCGAACTCGGCATCAATTTCTTCGACACCGCCAACATGTATTCGGACGGCACCAGCGAGGAGATCGTCGGGCGCGCCCTCAAGGATTTCGCGCGGCGCGAAGAGATCGTCATCGCCACCAAGGTCTACTACCCGATGGGCAAGGGCCCGAACCGGGGCGGCCTGTCGCGTAAAGCCATCATGACCGAGGTCGACGCCAGCCTGCGCCGCCTCGGTACCGACTACATCGACCTGTACCAGATCCACCGCTGGGATTACGCGACGCCGATCGAGGAAACGCTCGAAGCCCTGCACGACGTGGTCAAGGCCGGCAAGGTGCGCTACCTGGGCGCGTCCTCGATGCATGCCTGGCAGTTCGCCAAGTCGCTGTACCTGGCCGACCTGCACGGCTGGACCCGCTTCTCGACCATGCAGAACCACCTGAACCTGCTGTACCGCGAGGAAGAGCGCGAGATGCTGCCGCTGTGCCGGGAAGAAGGCATCGGCGTGATCCCGTGGAGTCCGCTGGCGCGCGGCCGCCTGACGCGCGACTGGGAGACGGGCAGCAAACGTGCCGAGACCGACAAGGTGCTGCACAGCCTGTACGACGCCACCGAGGACGCCGACCGCCGCGTGGCCGAAGCCGTCAAGCAGGTGGCCGCAGCGCGCGGCATCCCGCGCGCCCGGGTGGCGATGGCCTGGGTGGCGCACAAGGCCGGCGTGACGGCGCCTATCGTCGGCGCCTCCAAGCTGGCCCACCTGGAAGACGCGGTGGCGGCCCTGGCCGTGTCGCTCACGCTGGACGAGATCGCCGCGCTGGAAGCGCCCTACGTGCCGCACGCGGTGGCCGGCTTCGCCTGAGCGCCTCCGCGCACGGCTTGAAGACTGGCAACGGCTGTTTCCACCGTTACGGTTTGGAACAATTTCAAGGCGTACGGTGGCGGACCGGGTTGTAGGATGCGGTCATGAACTTCAGTTTTATGTCCCCCGGTGCCGGCCAGTGCACCGCCAGGTTGTGGGCCAGCGGCCGCTACGGCTTCTCCTTGCCGAAGAAGGTCGAGATCACGACGGCGGCCGGTGCGACCCACGTGTTCCTGTACTTCGACAAGCGCGTCGAGATCGGTGCCGACCCCGGCAAGCGGGCGCTGGTCTGCATCGCCATCGCCCAGTTCCTGCGCGGCGACGACGGACGCGCGGAACCGGTCGAGATCGATCCGGACCTGGCGCCCTATGCCGGCGTGCTGACCCCGGTGCGTACGCCCACGCCGCGCGCGCCGCTGCGCGTGAGGCCGGGCAAGACCCATGCGCGGCCCGCCTCGACCTCGTGAAGGCCCTTACGCCGCCGGCTGCATGCCGAAGCCGATCGCCAGGCGGTTCCAGCTGTTGATGGCCGAGATGGCCAGGGTCAGGTCGACCTGTTCCTTGTCGCTGAACTGTTCTTCCAGCAGCGCATAATCGTGCTCCAGTTCGGGCTGTTGCGAGAGCCGGGTCAGGGCCTCGGTCCAGGCCAGCGCGGCGCGCTCGCGCGGCGTGAAGAACGGGGTTTCGCGCCACACGGCGACGGCGTACAGGCGGCGTTCGCTTTCGCCGGCCTTGCGCGCGTCGCTGCTGTGCATGTCGACGCAGAAGCCGCAGCCATTGATCTGCGAGGCGCGCAGTTTCACGAGTTCGATCAGGCTGTGTTCGAGGCCGCTGTCGCGTACCGCGTGTTCCAGGTTCAGCATGGCCTTGTAGGCGGCGGGCGAGGCTGTGGCGATGTCGAGGCGTTGCATGGTGTTCTCCTTCAGGATGGGTTATCGTTGGCTTGCATCCCTTAGTCGAACCCGCGCGCGGCTGCGTGACAGCCCGGCATCAAGAATATTTTTGGTCCCGCCTGTCACGCAGTGGCCCCCGCATCCGTCTGGCAGGCATGGATACCCCGACCTCGATCTTCAATCATTTACGCCCGCGCCTGTTCGGGATCGCCTACCGCATGCTCGGCATCCGCGCCGATGCCGAGGACATCGTGCAGGAAGCCTGGCTGCGCTGGCACCATAGCGGCGCCCTTGATGCGCGCACGCCCGAAGCCTGGCTGGTGACGGTGGTCACGCGCCTGGCCATCGACCGCCTGCGCGGCGCCATCGCCGAACGCGCCCATTACGTCGGTCCCTGGCTGCCCGAGCCGCTGGTGGACACGGTGGCTTCGCCCGAGGACTTGCTGGAAAGCGCGGGCGAGCTCTCGACCGCCTTCCTGCTGCTGATGGAGCGCCTGGGTCCGGAAGAGCGGGCCGTGTTCCTGCTGCACCAGGTGTTCGAGTTCGACCATGCCGAAGTGGCGGCGATGGTGGGCAAGAGCGAGGCCGCCTGCCGCAAGATGCTGCAGCGGGCGCGCGAACGGGTGCAGGCCGGGCGCCCGCGCTTCGTGGTCGACCGCGAGGCCCACCTGGCCCTGCTGGCGCGCTTCGTCGACGCCGCGCGCTCGGGCGACCCGGCCCGGGTCGAGGCCTTGCTGGCGCTGGACGCGACCTATGCCGGCGACGGCGGCGGCAAGGCCAAGACCACCGTGCGCACGGTTTTGGGCGCGAGCCGGGTGGCGCGCCTGGTGGCGGGGATCGAGCGCAAGTGGACCAGCAGCCGCCATGACCTCATCCGCGTGAACGGCGAGCCGGGCCTGCTCAGCTGGCGCGACGGGGTGCCGGACTCGGTCACTTCCTTCCTGGTCGAGGAGGGACGCATCGCCGCCATCTACGTGGTGCGCAATCCGGACAAGCTGGGCACGCTGGGCCCCGTGCTTCAGGGCTGGACGCCGTAGCGGTCGATGAAGGTTTTCACGCCGCCCGGATGGGCCGCGATCCAGGCGTCCAGCGCCGGGCGGTAGGCCTGGCGGAACTGCAGCAGCAGGATCGCCGGCTCGAGCTGGCCTTCCTTGGCCATCTTCTGGATCTGCAAAAGGGCCGGGTCGGTCAGGGGCTTGCCGCTGTTCTGCCGCAGTTCGTCCGCGACTTGCAGCGCGCTGCGCCAGGACGCCAGTTCGATGTCCCAGGCGCTGCGCTTGCCCTTGGCTTCGACGCGCGCGTTGGCTTCGCTCACGGCCAGGGCCAGGCGCACGGCGCCGTCCGGCGTGGCGAGTTTGTCCTTCAGCTGGTCGTCGACGCTGACCGTGGCCTTGCCGTCGGCGCCGATCGCCACGCGCGTGCCGCGGTAGAGTTGCAGGGATTTCAGCGGCAAGCCGTCGCCGGCGCGGATCGCGTCCAGCTTGCCCCAGTTCGGCCGCTGCGAGGGATCCGCCACGATGCCGGACAGCAGGGCCGCCTCGGCTTGCCCACGCTTGCCTTGCTGGAGCAGGGCGTCGGACATGAAGCGCCAGGCCTGGGAATTGAGCGGTTCGATCTCGGTGGCGCGCCGGAACAGGGCTTCGGCGCCGGCCCAGTCCTTCTGCAGGTAATGGCAATCGCCGGCGCCGACCCAGGCCGGCGAATACTGCGGGTCCAGGCGCATCAGCGCCTCGTATTTCGCCAGCGCCTCGGGAAAGCGGCGCTGGGCGAACAGGTTTTCGGCCTCGTTGCCGACAGCGATGGCCTCGGGCTTCGGGCGGTGCAGCGGCGAGGGGCCGTCGTCGTCCAGCATGCGCAGGATTTCCTGGGCCAGAGGATCGGCGCCGTCGATGGCCAGCGCGCGCCTGGCCGCGGCGCGCGCGGCATTGCGCAGCTCCCCGGCCTTGTCAGCCTTGTCGGGCTTGACCCGCTGCGACAGGTCGAACAGCAGGCTGGCGCTCGAGGACACCGGCACCGAGGCCTGCGGCGCGGCGTCGGCCGCCGCCTGGTACTTGGCCAGCGCTTCATTGAACTTGTCCTGGCCGGCCAGGGCGTTGCCTTCCTCGAGCAGGGTCAGGCAGCTGCCCTTGCAACTGACGTCGGCAAGGGCGGGCGGCATGGCGGCAAACAGCAATGCGAGGAGGAAGGCAGGTTTCATGGCGGTTTCCCTGATGAGATCCGCCATCCTAACCTGCCGCGACGCCGCTTTGTCTCTCCAATTCTCACCGCTGCCGCGCGCAGGGCTCGATAGGCCGTCAATAAGCCGTCAATAAGCCGTCATCGTGTACGGACGGTTCGCCTTTTCCTTGCCCCAGGCCGTGTTCGGCGTGGCCTGCATGGTGAACACCAGTTCGCCACCCAGCATGATTTCCTCGTGGCGCAGGAAAGTGCGCGCCAGCGGCTTGCCGTTCAGCGTCACGCCGCCGACGTAGCCCTTGGCCGGCGACAGGCCCTCGGCGCGCACCGTGAAGCGCTTGCCGTTGGGGAGATTGATGCTGGCGCGCTCGACGAAGGGGCGGCCGATCGCGTACTCGTTGCTGCCCGGCGCCACCGGGTAGAAGCCCATCGCGGTGAACGCCAGCCAGGCCGAGGTCTGGCCGAGGTCGTCGTTGCCGGCCAGGCCGTTCGGCGCGTCGGCGTACTGGCTGCTCACGATCTGCTGCAGGCGCGCCTGGGTCTTGTAGGGCGCGCCGGCGTAGTTGTACAGGTAGGCCACGTGGTGCGAGGGCTCGTTGCCGTGGGCGTAGTGGCCGATCAGGCCCGAGATGTCTTCCATGTGGGCGTAGACGGTCGGGTCGACCTTGGCGTCGAACACCTGGTCGATCTTCGCGACCAGGCCGGCGTCGCCGCCCAGCATCTTGACCAGGCCCGCGTTATCGTGCGGCATGTACCAGGAATACTGCCAGGCGCTGCCCTCGGTGTAGTCGCTGCCGAAGTTCGATTGCACCGGGTTGAACGGGGTGCGGAATTCGCCGTTCGATTTCTTGGCGCGCACGAAGGCGGTCTTCGGGTCGAATACATTGCGCCAGTTTTGTGCCCGCTTGAAGTAGCGCGCGGCCACCTCCTTGCTGCCCATCTTTTCCGCCATGCGCGCGATGGTCCAGTCATCGAAGGCGTATTCGACGGTCTTCGAGGCCGCTTCCGGCTCCAGGTCGATCGGCACGTAGCCGAGCTTCATGTAGTGCTGCAGGCCGCCGTAGGGACCGTATTCGGCGCTGGCCGTCATGGCTTTCAAGGCTTCGTTCGCGTCGAAGCCCTTGATGCCCTTCATGTAGGCGTCGGCGATGACCGGCACCGCGTGGTAGCCGATCATGCACCAGGTTTCCAGGCCGGCGAACTGCCAGACCGGCAGGATGCCGTAGGGGCTGGCCTTCTGCGATTCGATCAGCGAGCGCACGAAGTCGGCGTTCCTCTGCTCGGGCTGGATCAGCGTCAGGAGCGGATGCAGGGCGCGGTAGGTGTCCCACAGCGAGAAGGTCGAGTGGAAGCGGAAGCCCTGCGCCTGGTGCACCTGGTTGTCCGGGCCGCGGTACTTGCCGTCCGCATCCATGAACAGGCTGGGCGCCAGCAGGCTGTGGTACAGGCTGGTGTAGACCATGCGCTTCATCGGCTGCGGCGCCTCGATCTCGACCGCGCCCAAGGCCTGTTCCCAGGCCTCGCCGGCGCGCCGCCGTTCGCCGTCGAAATCCCAGCCCGGCATCTCGGCCAGGTTGGCCAGCGCGCCGTCCTCGCTGACGCCGGACACGGCCACCTTCACCAGCAGCGGCTCGCCGTTCAGCTGGCCGAAGTCGAACACGCCTTCCAGCGCCTTGCCCTCGACCAGCACCTTCTCCAGGGGCGTCTTGCCGGGCGACGCGAAGCCGCGGTACTCGACGCCATCCTCGCGGTTCAGCAGCTGGTGGTTTTTCAAGGGCCGCGAGAACTGGATCGCGAAGTAGAGCTGGCGGCCGGGCGCCCAGCCACGCGTCTCGCGCATGCCCGTCACGGTGTCCTGCCCGCGCAGGCGCAGGCGCGACCACAGGTTCTTGCCGGCGTAGTCGTAGATGCTGGAACGCAGGTCGAGGATCACCTTGGCCGTGCTGTCGGGCTGGCTGCCGTGGAAACGGTAGCGGTGCAGGCCGACGCGTTCGCTGGCGGTGAGTTCGACGTCGACGTCGTTGTCGAGCAGTTTCACCGCGTAGTAGCCGGGCTCGGCCTGCTCGTCCTTGTGCGAGAAGCGCGAGCGGTAGCCGCTGAAGGGGCGCTCCGGATAGCCCGGGTCGAGCTTGAGTTCGTCCGCGGTCGGCATCAAGAGCACGTCGCCCAGGTCCGAGTGGCCGGCGCCGGAGAAGTGGGTGTGCGAGAAGCCGAGGATGGAATCGTCCTCGTAGCGGTAGCCGGCGGCCCAGGGATAGCTCTGCTTGAAGTGGCGCACCTGGGTATCCGGGCTGAGCTGGATCATGCCGAAGGGACGGGTGGCGCCGGGGAAGGTGTGGCCGTCGCCGCCGGTCCCGATGAAGACGTTGACTTCCGCAGCCTTGCTGCCGGGCGCCGCCGCCAGGGCCGGGGTCGAGGACAGGGTGGCGCACAGCGCGCCGATGGCGAGCGCCAGGGCGCCGGGTTGGGGACGTTGGGTCATGCGTGGCTCCAGAATGTCAAGATTGAAACATAGCGCGAAAAGTTTGATCCTGGCAATAGACGCACGGCGAATGGACGATGTTTAGCCGCTTTCCTAAACAAACGGCGGGCACATGCCTGGTGCATAATGGCGGGCTTGTCTGTATACGATGTGGAGCGGCGGGTGGCGATCGAAGTGCGTGCGATGCGCGAGGCGGATGTGGCGGCGGTGCTGGCGGTGCAGGCGGCGTGCTACCCGCCGGCCATGCGGGAAGCCGAAGACGTGGTCCGTGCGCGCCTGCTGGCCGCGGCGCCGACCACGCTGGTCGCCTGCCTCCAGGGCGCCGTCCGCGGCTATGCCTTCGCCTATCCCTCGCGCCTGGGCCGGGTCACGCCGCTGGGCGCGCGCTATACGCTGCCGGCGGCGCCGGACACGCTCTACCTGCACGACCTGGCCGTGGCCCCCGAGGCGCACGGCCGCGGCCTGGCGCAGGCCTTGCTGGCCGGGCTGTTCGCGCGCGCGCGTGATGCCGGCCTGCGCCACGCGGCGCTGGTGGCGGTGCTGGATGCGCAAGCCTTCTGGAGCGCGCGCGGCTACCGCCCGGACACGGCGGCGGGGCCGGGCCTGGCGAGCTACCCGGGCCCGGCGGTTTACATGACGCGGCCACTTCCGGACCTGCGGGCATTGTCGCCTTGCTAAAAGCCATTAATCGATTGCCAAACAAGTTGTGCTTTTATCGCCGTCTTTGCGCAACAAAGCTTCACACATGCGCTTTTTTGCGAACAATTCGGGTCGAGTTGCGCTAATATTGACGTGTGGAAAGTTTTTGTGCGCAGTGGAGTGGCAGAGGAAGCAATGAAACGCAATGATTCGGGCTTTACCTTGATCGAGCTGATGATCGCCGTCGCGGTCGTCTCGATCCTGTGCGCGGTCGCGGTTCCGGCCTACGGCAATTACGTGATGCGCGGGCGCCTGGTCGAAGCCTATTCGGGCCTGGGCATGGTACAGACCAGCGCCGAGGAATACTGGTCGAACAAGCGCACCTATGCCGACCTGGACAAGGACACGCCCAGCCGCCTGCCGCCCGCCGGCAACAACTTCAGTTTCAGCCTGACCAGCGCCAACGATTCGTCCTACCTCGTTACCGCCACCGGCCGCAACCAGGCGGCCGGCTTCGAATTCACCATCGACCAGGGCGGCAACCGCGCCACCACCCGCTCGCCGGCCGGCTGGGGCACCAGCACCAGCTGCTGGATCAACGCCAAGGGGGGCAAGTGCGTCCAGTGAAGCCAAGGCGCAGCGCCGGCTTCACCCTGATCGAGGCCGGGGTGGTGCTGGCCATCATGGGCATCCTGGTCGCGGTCGCCGTGCCGGGCATGCAGGACTGGGTGCTGGGCCGCAAGGCCATGAGCGCGGCCGGCTTCTACAAGGACGGCCTGGCGCTGGCGCGCAGCCAGGCGGTGGCCCACAACAGCGCCAGCCGCCTGGTGCTGGTCGATAACGCCAACGGCCAGATGGACTGGCGCATCGACCTGTGCTGGCCGACCGCATCCGCGCCCTGCAACGCCGACAACGGCTCGTGGTCGACCGCCAGCACCCCGGCCGACGGCGATCCGGACAAGAGCGCGGGCTTCCGCTCGATCACGCGCAGCGCCGCCACCATGCCGGACTCGAAACAGCTGGCGACCGGTACCGCGCCGGTCGAAGCCGACACCGCCTATTTCACGCCGCTGGGCTGGGTCGACGGCAAGGTCAATCCGCGCTTGACGCGCATCACGCTGGCGCCGGCGCTCACCCGCAGCGGCGCCTTTGCGCCGGTGGCGGTGGCGCTGACGCTGGCCGGCAACGCCGCCATCTGCAATCCGGGTGCGGCCGCCCATTCGGCCAGGGCCTGCCCGCCGGGGACCGGGCCATGACCACGATCGTCAGCAAGATCCCGCGCCGTGCCGAGCAGGGCATTGCGCTGCTCGAGGCGCTGGTTGCCATCGCCCTGCTGGCGATCGGCCTGCTCGGCGCCATCGGCCTGCAGGCGCGCTCGTATTCGGCGCTGGCGGACACCGGCATGCGCGCCGAGGCCACCATCGCCGCCGACAAGCTGCTGGGCGTGATGGCCGCCGACCAGGCCAACCTGTCCGCCTATGCGCTGGACACGGGCGGCACCGTCGGCCTGCGCCTGAAACCCTGGTACGACGAGACCCGCGCCCACATCCCGGGGGCGGGCGTGAAGATCGCGGTGACGCCGGCGAGCGGCACCGGCCGCACCCAGGTGACCGTCACCATTTCCTGGGCGCGCAAGGCGAACACCGCCGCCAACCAGCACAGCATCGTTTCCTACATCGCCATCGCCAAATGACAGCCAAGACCCGCCACCGCCAACGGGGTTTTTCCCTGGTCGAGCTGATGATCGCCGTGGTCATCGGCATGCTCGCGCTCGTGTTTGCGCTGCGCCTGGTCACCGGTTCGGAGCACGCGCGCGACGCCGCCGTGGGCGGCTCGGACTCGATGCAGAACGGGATGGTGGCGCTGTTCTCGATCAGCGGCGACGCCGCCCAGGCCGGCTTCGGCCTGAACGACCCGATCGTCGGCGGCTGCGACACCGTGTTCAGCGACACCGGCGGCTACGCGCTGGCGCCCACCTCGACCGCCGGCGCGGTCACCAGGCGCCTGGCGCCGGTCGTGATCGAGTCGAACGGCAGCGCGCCCGACCGCGTCACCTTCTACGCCGGCAGCGCGCTCGGCGGCACCGCCACGCTGCGCCTGCGCAAGAACTACGTGAGCGGCACCCGCATCGACGTCGACGGCGTGCCCTTCGGCTTCGCCCAGCGCGACGTGCTCGTGGCGGCCCCGGAGCTCGAAGGCGGCAAGTGCGCGCTGGCGCAGATCTCGGAAGATCCGGCGAAGCTGTCGCCGCCGCCCAACGACCAGTACCTGCTGATCGCGAAAGGCAGCAACTACCGCTTCAACAGCGGCAACCTGGGCGTGGCCTTCACCGGCGGCGCCGCGCGCGTGTTCGACCTGGGCCCGCCCGATACGCTTTCCTTCCACAGCTGGTCGGTGGCCGACGGCTTCCTGCAGCTGCGCGCGACCGACCTGTCGGGCGCCTCGAACACCCCGTCCACGGTGGCCGACAACATCGTCTCGCTGAAGGCGCAGTACGGCTTCGACACCCGCACCGGCTCGGCCTTCACGCCGCAGGGCGGGGTCCAGGTGACGCAGTGGTCCTCGACCATCATCAACGCCGACGGCGACGGCACCGTGGGCGACGGCGGCGACTACCGGCAGGTGGTGGCGGTGCGCCTGGCCGTGGTCGCGCGCAGCAAGTCGGTGGAACGCCCCGGCGCGAACGGCGTCTGCAGCGCGACCAGCGCCAAACCGCAGGTGTTCGGCACCGAGGTGCCGCAGGGCGTGACGGCGGTGCCGGTCACGGTCGACGTGGCGGTGCCCGGCGACCCCACCGACTGGCGCTGCTACCGCTACCGCGTGTTCGAGACCGTGGTCAACCTGCGCAACCTGGCATGGAGGCCGGAACCGGCATGAGGCACATTCCAGCCAGACAGCGCGGCGTCGCGCTGCCCGTGGTCCTGATCATCCTGGCGGTGATGCTGTTGTCCAGCATCTACCTGATGAAATCGATCCATTCGACCACGCTCGCCACCGGCAACCTGGCCTACGACGCGACGCTCAGCGAGTCGGTCGACCTCGGCCTGCACAAGGGCTTCGAGTGGCTCAGGGCGACGGCCGCCACCAGCCAGGCCGCGCTGTCCGTGGACAGCAAGCCGAACGGCTACGTGGCCACGCTGAACACCAGCAAGACCCCGCGCGACAGTGCGTTCTGGGACGGCAGCGCGCTGGTCGACTCGCCCACCGGCGGCAGCATCGAATACGTGATCCATCGCATGTGCTCGGACCCGCTGCCCTACGGCGACCCGAAGAACAACTGTGTCCAGACGGCGGCCCGCACCGGCGCGCTGGGCACGCCCGTGGCCCTGGGCACCAGCCTGTCGGTGGCGTCGCCGGTGTATGCGGGCGCCCCCCAGGTGCACTACGTGATTACCGCGCGCCTGCGCGGCGCGAAGGGCGCCAGCGTCACCAACCAGATGATCGTGCTGATCGGAGCCTGAGGCTCCCCCTCGAAACGTGCATATGAAGAAAATCCTCAGTCTGTTCGCCGGCCTGCTGCTGGCGCTGGCCGCCACCGCCGCCTTTGCCGACCCGGTCAAGATCGCGTCGCTGCCCCTGCTGAACATCAACGGCACCGGCAACGTCAAGCCGAACCTGATGCTCCTGTACGATAACTCGGGGTCGATGGCCTACAACTTCACGCCCGACTACGTCGACGACAGCAGCACCTGCCGCGCGTATGCCCTGATGTCGACCGGCACGCGCGGCTGCACCGTGGGCCAGCCGCCGTTCAACAGCGCCGACTTCAACCGCCAGTACTACGATCCCAAGGTGCGCTACACGCCGCCGGTGGACGACCAGGGCAACAGCTACCAGTCGATGACGCGCAGCTTTACCTCGACCTGGACCTCGGTCACCACCGACGGCTTCGGCATCAACCGGCGCGACCTGCTCGGCAGCAGCAGCAACAACACCAACCTGGCGGCCGGCTTCCCGGACCTGAAGTGGTGCGATACCAACAAGAACAACTGCGTCTACAACACCGCCACCTACACCTACCCGAACGATTCGCGCTACACCGCGGTCGCCTACACCACCAATCCGTATTTCTACACCATCAACGTCGCCGAGTACTGCACCGACGCCAACCTGACCACCTGCACCAGCACCGACGTCGGCGCCGATGCGCCCGACGGCTATCCGTTCCCGGCCAAGGTCCGCTGGTGCAACAGCCGCGCCCTGACGAATTGCCAGGCCAAGTACGTCGGCGACTACAAGTACCCGCGCTTCGGCAACCCGAACGGCGGCGTGGTCGCGGCCTACGGCACCATCACCATCGGCACCTCGCGCTCGGACGCCGACCTGGCGATCAACGCCGTCACCGTCACCGAGCCGGGCGGCACCGTCACGATCACCAACGGGGCGGTAGCGGCCCCGGGCGGCACCAACAGCAGCACCGAGCGCAGCACGCTGGCGACCAACCTGGCGGCCTCGATCATCGCCAAGTCCGGCCTGACCAACCAGTACGTGGCCTGCGTGCGCACGCCGACCTCGAGCAGCGTGCCGGCCTGCTCCAGCTACGGCATCACGCTGGCCGGCACCAACCAGGTGGCCGTGATCCCGATCGACTGCCTGAGCGGCTCCAGCGGCAAGAGCGCCGGCATCTGCTCGGTGGTGTCGGACAGCAGCCGCAGCGGCTGGGCCATCAGCGTCGACGCCCAGCAGTCGCTGGCCGATCCGAAGCAGCGCCCGACGGCGGTCATCACCGTCACCGGCAGCGCCGGCAGCACGACCTGGCTCGCGGCCGGCACCAGCCTGGGCGGCACCCGCCTGCTCGGCAACTACATCCTGTTCGACAAGAACGCCAACGCCAACTCGGTCGCCTCCGCGATCGCCAGCAACATCGGCAGCGGCGGCAACATCGCCGCCTACGTGGGCGGCAACAGCGCCACCAGCGTGTGCGCGCAATACGGCAAGAACGCCGTCTGCCTGGTCGACAACACCAGCGACAGCGGCGGCAAGACGGTGTCCATGGGCACCCTCAACAACAACACCAACAACCTGAAGTTCGTCACGCTGCCGACCAGCGTGCCGGACGCGAGCGCCTTCGACGTCATCCCGGTCACGACCACGCCGCTCGGCGCCGGCGCCGCCATCTTCGTGCGCACCGACATCGTCTCCTCGCGCGCCAGCTACCCGAAGGCGCAGGGGCGCACCGACTGCATGGGCACCAGCTGCAGCTACGACGAGGAGATGACCAACTTCGCCAACTGGTACGCCTACTACAAGTCGCGCAACCAGATGATGAAGACCGCGGTCGGCCAGGCCTTCCAGTCGCTGTCCGCCAACTACAACGTCGGCATCGTGTCGCTGTCGACCGCCGCCGCCCAGGGTGCGATGACTCCGCCGCGCGAATTCTCGGCTTCCAACCGCACCGACTGGTACACCCGCCTGTACGCGATGAACGGCGACCAGTCGACCCCGGTCCGCCTGGCGCTGCACGCGATCGGCAAGATGTACGCCAACCAGAGCCCGTACAACTACAAGGCCAAGGACGCGGCCGTGCAGTACCCCTGCCAGCAGAACTTCACCTTCATCACCACCGACGGCTACTGGAACGGCGGTCCGGCCAAGGACGTGGCCAACAACGACAACGTGGAAAGCACGGCGCGCTTCTGCACCCGCGCCAGCGGCTGCCTCGATGCCAGCGCCCAGAGCTACAACTCGCTGGCCGACGTCGCCCTGTACTGGTACAACGGCGGCTCGAACGACAAGACCACCACCCTGCGCGACGACCTCGAAGACATGAACAGCCCCGGCCTGGTGCCAGCCGCCACCGGCGACAACGCGCGCCTGCACATGAACACCTACGCGCTCGGCCTGGGCGTGGACGGCATCATGAACTACGAGTCGAAGTACGACACCAACCCGACCCCGGGCGGCGACTTCTACAACCTGAAGAACGGCGTGACCAAGGGCTGCCCGTGGAATGGCGGCGGCGCCTATGTGTGGCCGGATCCGAAGACCGGCGAGGACAGCGGCTCGGCCGCCTACCAGTCGCGCGTGGACGATTTGTGGCACGCGGCCATCAACGGCCACGGCAAGTACTTCAGCGCCTCCGACCCGACCCAGGTGGTGCAGGGCCTGAGCGCCGCGCTGTCCAACATCCAGGTGCGCATCGGCGCCGCGGCCGCGGCGGCCACCTCGACCCCGAACATCTCGCAGGAAGACAACGACATCTTCTCCTCGACCTTCACCACCGTGAAGTGGTACGGCGAACTCTCGGCGCGCAAGATCGACACCGCCACCGGCATCGTCAGCGACACCGCGACCTGGACCTCGTCCAGCACGGTCGGCAAGAAGGTCGGCGACAGCACCGACAGCCGCGACAAGATCTACATGCTCAACACCGCGACCAAGGCGCTGGTGACTTTCACCTACGCCTCGATGTCGGCCACCGAGCGCGCCTGGTTCGACAACAAGTGCAACCTGCTGTCGCAGTGCGCCAGCCTGTCCGACACCGACCGCGCCATCGTCAACAGCGGCTCGACCATCATCAACTGGCTGCGCGGCCAGCAGCAGTACGCCAACGACAACGTGCTGCGCAGCTATGCGCGCACCGACAAGGCGCCGCCCGGCTCGGATACGCCGCTGCCGATCGTGCTGGGCGACATCGCCTCGTCCAAGCCGGCCTACCTGCGCGACCCGCGCAAGGCCTACACCGCCAGCGGCTACACCGACTTCAGGAACACCTGGGCGGCGCGCAAGCCCGCGGTCTTCGTCGCCGCCAACGACGGCATGCTGCACGCCTTCGACGCCGCCACCGGCGAGGAGACCTGGGCCTACGTGCCGCGCATCACGATGAAGAAGCTGCCGGCCCAGGCCAGCCTGACCTATGGCTTGAACCACCAGTTCACGACCGACGGCGCGCCCGAGACCGGCGACGTGTATTACGGCGGCGCCTGGCACAGCGTGCTGGTGGCCGGCCTGAACGCGGGCGGGCGCGGCTTCTACGCGGTCGACGTCACCGAACCGGGCAACCCGAAGGCGATGTGGGAGCTGTGCGCCGACCCCGCCGTCTGCAGCGGCGACAACTACGACGCCGACCTCGGCCTCTCGTTCGGCAACCCGCAGTTCGGCACCTGGAAGGGCGCCGACGGCGTCGTGCGCTGGGTCGTGTTCCTGACCTCGGGCTACAACAACGTGCCGGGCGGCGACAACATCAACGCCGGCGACGGCAAGGGCTACCTGTACGTGGTCGACGTCGCCACCGGCAAGGTGCTGGACAAGACCACGACCGGCGTGGGCGACACCAAGACCCCGTCCGGCCTGGCGCGCATCACCGCCATCACCGCCAACCCGGCCGCCGATCCGCTCGTGACCTATGTCTACGCCGGCGACAACCAGGGCAAGATGTGGCGCTTCGATTACACCGGCGGCGGCAAGCCGACGGTGCTGCAGATGGGCGACGCCGGCACGCTGCAGCCGATCACGACGGCGCCGGAAGTCACCCTGTGCGAAGTCGACACCAAGGACCAGGCCGGCAACGTGACGCAGGGCGTGAGCAAGGTCGTGATCTTCGGCACCGGCCGCCTGCTCGACGTCACCGACATCCCGGTGACCGACAAGCAGAGCGTCTACGTGCTGAAGGACACGGGTACCGGCATCAAGGCGATCGACTGGCGCGGCGCCGCGACCATGGTGCAGCAAAAGCTGGTGAAACTCACCGATGCCGCCGGCAACTTCACCGGCAACTTCAAGATCACCGGCAACGAGGTCGACCTCGGCACCCGGGCCGGCTGGTTCTTCGACCTCGACCAGAACCAGGGCGAGCGCGTCAACCTCGATCCGAAGGTGGTTGCGGGCACGCTGAACGTGGTCAGCAACCTGCCGACCACCTCGACCGCCTGCTCGGTCGGCGGCACCAGCAACCTGTACCAGCTGGACGTGTGCACGGGCAAGGCCCTGCTGGTCGATCCGAACGCGACCCCCGGCAGCAGCACGACGGCCATGATCGCCGGCGGGCGCCTGTCGAATACCTCGGCCGCGGTCGGTTTCATCGTGGTGCGCCTGCCGAGCGGCGCGCTGAAGCTGGTGGCCACCACCGCCGACGGCGGCAACGTGACCGTGCGGCTGCCGCCGGCCCAGGCCCAGGGCGCGCGCAAGGGCGGCTGGCGCCGCGTGCGCGACTGACAGCGTGCGGCGGGCCGCTCAGCCCGCGGGCGGGGCCGGCTGCTCGATCGCGCTGACCACCTGGGTCGAGGCCACGCCGTCGGCCCCGGTCAGGCGCAGCTGCACCGGCAGCCAGCCCTGGCCGGGCGCCAGCCAGATCTCGAGGCGCGGCCGTCCCGGCGCCGCGCGCTGGGCCAGGTGCCAGGCGCGCAGCGTGCCGAGCGGCGTCGCCAGCTGCTCCATGCCGATCACCTGGTATTGTTCGATGCGCGCATCGACGCTGCCGGCCACCGCGATCTCGATCGTGCCCTGCATCTGGTCCGGCTCGGCCAGCCCCATGCCCGCCAGCTGCATCAGGACCGAGGCCCGGTCCTGGATCCCGAGCGTGTCGGGCGCGCTGGCGCCGCTGGCGACGAAGCGCACCTGGCCGTCGGCGAACTCGGTGGCAAGCCGCTTCTTGCCGTCTTCCTCGACCGCGCTGCGCGGGCGCACCCCGGTGTCGCTGCTGGTGCCGCGGCTGGCGAGCCGGCCCAGCACCCCGTCCATTTGCATCTCATAACGTTCACCGTCGCTGCGCCATTCCAGTCGGGCGTCGGGCAGGCGTTCGGGCGCGTTCGGGCCGGCCTGGCGTGTCTGCAGGTAGCGCAGGCGCACGGCGTCGGGCAGGCGCACGCGGTAGCGGCCCGGCATCTGGACCAGGGGCGCGGCGTCCGGGGGGCTGTCCGGAGCGCCGCCGCCGGGTGGCGCTGCCGCTGCCTGGGCCGCGGTTTGCGGCGGGGCGGGCGGGGCGTCGTCGAGCGGGATGTCGAGTGGCGGCGTGGGCCTGGTTGCCGGGCTGGGCGCGGGCCGGGTGACGGGCGGCGGGGGCGCCGGTGCCGGCGTGGCGGCGGCGGGTGCCGGGTCGACGGCGGGTGGCGTGGCGGGTGCGAGCGGTGCCGCGGCCGGCGGCGTGACCGGTGCCGCGGCCGGCGGCGCCAGGCGCAGCACCAGTTCGTCGCCGGGCGCACCCGGCGCCATTGCCGGCGGACTGCCGGCGGGGCCGCTTGCAAACCATTCCAGCAGCGCCAAGTGCACCAGCGCCGACAACGCGCACAAGGTCAGCAGGCGCCGGTGCCGCCGCAGCCGGGTGCGCAACAGACCACCTTGCATCTGCCGCGAGCCTTGACTCAGGGCGTGCCCGCGTACAGCACGATCTTGCCGACCGCGCGCCCGCTTTCACGCAGGGCGTGCGCCCCGGCGATGTCGCGCAGCGCGAATTCGGCGCCGGCGAGGGGGCGCAGGCGCCCGCCGTATTCGTGGATGCGTACTGCGAGCATGGATTTCCTCCGGAATGACGTGATGGACGGCCCCGATTCTACGCGATCGGCAGGCGGACGCCACGCCACGCCGCTCCCCGCGATAATCGTGGCAAGTCCCACGAAAGGAGAAGCGATGTCAGCCAGCAAGCGCAAGATGCCCCTGCACGAAGTGCGGCGCTACCTCGAACCTGGCCCGGTGCTGCTGGTCTCGTCCAGCCACGGCGGCGAGCGCGACGTGATGGTGATGGGCTGGCACACGATCATGGAATTCTCGCCCTCGCTGATCGGTTGCGTGATCTCGCGCACCAACCACAGCCATAAGCTCATCCGCGCCAGCGGCGAGTGCGTGCTGAACCTGCCGACCACGGCGCAGATCGAGCAGGTGCTGGGCGTCGGCTCGACCACGGGCAGCGAGATCGACAAGTTCGCCGCCTTCGGCTTGACGCCGGAAAACTCGGAGCAGGTGGCGGCGCCGTCGATCCGCGAGTGCTACGCCCAGTTCGAGTGCCGCCTGCACGACGACAGCCTGGTCGAGCGCTACGATTTCTTCGTCTGGGAAGTGGTGGCGGCGCGCGCCCAGGCCCGGCCGCGCTGGCCCGAGACCCTGCATTACCGCGGCGATGGCGCCTTCATGGTGTCCGGCGAGACGATGCTGCGCCGTAGAAAGGGACTCAAATGAGGACTCAAATGAGCGAAAGCCGCCGCTAACGTGAGTGGCGCAGCCTGGCGCCCACGCGCAGGGTCACGCGCGCCGCGCTGCCGCGCACGCGCTGCGAAGGTTCATGCACGGCCATCGCCAGCGCCAGGCCGGCGCTGAGCCGGTGCAGGGCCAGCACCTCGAGCAGGGCGGTGATCACTTCGCGCGCGAGCGGCGCATTGCCGTCCTCGACCTCCGGCAGCACCCGGTGCAGGGCGCTCAGCACCACGGCGTTCTCTTCGCGCTGCTCGCGCAGGCGCGCGTAGCCCAGCGTGCCCATGATCATCTCTTCATGGCGGAATCCGGCCTCGACCTCGGCTACCAGCATGGCGAAGCTGCGCACCAGCATGTCGTCGGGCTCGCGCAAGGCGCCCTGCAGGCGCAGGCACAGGGTCTTGCGCGCGTGACGGATGGCGGCGCAGAGCGTGCGTGGGCGGCTGGGGTTGGCGGGCGGGGTCTTCATGGACGAGATCGAAAGGCGCGGCGGGATGACGTTTCAGTTTCGGCGCGGGTCCGAAGCTTGGTTTGATCTGCGTCAAACGAGACCGGGGAACTCTCCGCGCGCATGCAATTACGACGGCCGTCCGACACGCAAGAATGGATTCTCGGTGACACTTGATTTGTCTCAAAGTAACGCTGGCGTGCGTCGCTACGCTTGGACCCATGTCAAGCCACCTCAACCATGACACCCGGGTCCCAGCCCCCGACCGGGTCTTGCGGGCCGCGCCCGCGGCGCCGGTCGATTGATGGGCGCCCGCATCCTGATCGTGCAGGGGCACCCGGATATCGGCCGGATGCACATGTGCCGCGCGCTGGCCCATGCCTATGCCGAGGGCGCCACCGCGGCCGGCCACGAGGTCGAACTGGTGGAACCGGCGCGCCTGGTGTTTCCCTTGCTCAGCAGCGCGGCCGAGTGGCGCCACGGCACCCCGCCGCCGCGGCTGGTGGCGGCCCAGGAATCGATGCGCCGCGCCAACCACATCGTGCTGCTGTATCCGCTCTGGCTGGGCGAAATGCCGGCGGTATTGAAGGGCTTCCTGGAACAGGTGGTGCGGCCCGGCTTCGCGATCACGCCCGGCGGCGGGCGGCTGTTCGGCGAGGGCCTGCTGCGCGGCCGCAGCGCGCGCCTGGTGGTCAGCACGACCATGGCGGCGCCGAGGTACCGCTGGCTGCACGGCGCCCACAGCCTCAAGCTGATGCGGCGCAGCATCCTCGGCCCCGCCGGGATCGCGCCGATGCGCAGCACCGTGGTCGGCGGTGCCGGCCGCTTGAGCGAGGCCGAGATCGAACGCTGGCGCGAGCGCGTGCGCGCCCTCGGCCGGCGCGCGTCCTGAGCCGCCGGGCACCCTGAGCCGCCTGGCACTCCGAGCCGCCAGGGGCCCAGGGCCGCCGGCTCAGCGCAGCACCAGCACCGGCACCGCGCTATGGCTCAGCACCTTCCAGGTCTCGCTGCCGATCAGCCGTCCCGCCAGGCCGCCGCGTCCGCGCGAGGCCATCACGATCAGGTCGCAGCCCTGTTCGCGAGCGATGCGCACGATGGCGTCGTGCGGCGCCAGGCCGGGCGCCAGCATGGTCTGGCAGATGACGCCGGCTTCCCCGGCGCGGCGCCTGACGTAGGCGACCGCGTCCTGGCCCAGCTGTTCCCGTTCGCGCCGCCAGGCTTCGTGGATAGGCGCGGCCAGCCCCAGTTCCGGCGCCATCACGTAGGGCGGCGGGCTGGCGTGCACGGCAATGACGTGGCCGCCGGACAGCGCGGCCAGGCGCAGCGCCGTCTCGAGCGCGTGCACGGAGCGCTCGGTGCCGTCGGTCGGGACCAGGATGCGCTTGTACATGATGCCTCCCCAGCGGGTTTCAGCGGTGCACCAGCACCGGGATGGCGCTGTGCACCAGCACTTTCTGGGTTTCGCTGCCCAGCAGCAGGCCCTGCAGACCGCGCCGGCCGTGCGAGGCCATCACGATCAGGTCGCAGCCCAGGCGGCGCGCGGTGCCGATGATGGCTTCGTAGGGATTGTCGGAAACGACCTGCTCGAGCCGGCAGGGCACGCCGGCCTCGCGCGCGGCGCGCTCGACCTCGGCCAGCAAACCCTGGGCGCGCTCGCGGCTGGCGGACGCGTACTGGTCCGGCGTGTCCTCGACCATCTCGGGGTCGGCGCTGAGCACGCGGAAGGCGGGCGTGGCGGTCAGGCCGACGACGTCGGCGCCGATCTCGCGCGCGAAGTCGACGCCGGCCAGGATGGCGCGTTGCGAGGCTTCCGAGCCGTCGGTCGGCAGCAGGATGCGGCGATAGAGTGGCGATGACGCGGGTGATGAAGCCGGTGATGAAGCGGCGTGGTCCATGGCAGGAATCCTCATTGACCCCATCAGCATGAAGACAATGCGCCCTGCATGGATTGAGCTGGATCAATCGGCTCCCAGCTCGAAATGCCCCTCGGCCACGACCCTGCCGCCGCAGCGCACCGCGAAAGCGCCCTCATCCAGCGCGGCCTCCAGCGCCAGCGCGCTGCCCAGCGCGGCCGGCGCCTTGAAGCGGGCGTCCAGCACGGTGACCGGGCGGCCGCCGGCATCCTCGAGCTCGGCGCAGGCGCGCGCCAGCGTGTGCATGCCGTGGATGATGGGCCGCTTCATCCCCATCAGGCGCGCCGACCAGCCCCACAGGTGGATCGGGTTCCAGTCGCCGGAGACCCTGGCGTAGGCGCGCCCGCTGGAGCGCGCCAGCTGCCAGGTGGCCAGCGGCGGGCGCGGCGCGCCAGCGGGCCGATGCCGGCCGTGGCCGTCGCGCTTGCCGCGCACCACCAGGTAGGTGCTGCGGCAGGTGAACACCGTGACGCCGTCCTGCGAGCCGGCCGTGTCGAGCACGGCGACCACCGCACCGTTCTCGGCCGGCGGACGGATCGCCACCGCCGTCGTCAGTTGCAGCGCCTGTTCCGGCCGCGGCGGCGCTTCCAGGCGCAGCGTGTTGCCGGTGTGGACAATGCCGGGCAGGCGGAACGGAAAGGCCGCTTCCAGCATGGTGGCCAGCTGGGCGCGCTGGGCCAGCAGGTAGTAATAGGTGAGCGGGATGCCCTCGTCGCGGAAACCCAGCGCCTGGCGGTAGCGGCGCACGTCGGCCGGGTCGATCGCGTCGAGCCGGAACACGGTGCGCGGGGTGGGCACGCCGGGCGTCCTGCGCGGGCGGTGGAACAGGGCGCGCAGCAGCGTGGCGGCGTTCATCGGGGGCAAGGGCTTGGCAGATTCCATGGAAAGCTTGGGAGACGCAAAGACTGCATTGTGCCCCAAACTCCATGTTGCCTTGCAACACTTGTGAGTTGCCGCCATTCACGGTACCCTATCACTTTGGTATAAAGAATCACCTAATTAGATGAGGATGGAATGAAGAAGCAGTTGTTGTTGGTGGCGGCGCTGGTCGCGGCGGGTGCCGTCTCGGCGCAGGAAACGGTCCGAATCGGCCACGTGGCCGCGATGACCGGCCCGGTGGCCCACTTCGGCAAGGACAGCGAAAACGGCGCGCGCATGGCGATCGAAGCGCTGAATGCGCGCGGCGCCACCATCGCCGGGCGCAAGGTCAAGTGGACGCTGGTCGGCGAGGACGATGCGGGCGAACCGAAGCAGGCGACGCTGGCCGCCCAAAAATTGGCCGACGCCAAGGTCAACGGCGTGATCGGCCACGAGACCTCGGGCACCACGATCCCGGCCTCGAAGATCTACTACGATGCCGGCATCCCGCAGATCTCGGCCTCGACCACGTCGCCGAAGTACACCCAGCAGGGTTTCAATACCGCCTTCCGCGTGGTCGCGAACGACATCCAGCTCGGCCGCGTGCTGGGCCGCTATGCCGCCAAGACCATGAACGCCAAGCGCGTGGCGGTGGTCGACGACCGCACCGCCTACGGCCTGGGCCTGGCGACCGAGTTCTCGAACGGCCTGCGCCAGCAGGGCGTGAACGTGGTCGCCAAGGAATTCACCACCGACAAGGCGACCGACTTCGCGGCGATCCTGACCAGGATCCGCGCGGCCAATCCGGACCTGGTGTTCTTCGGCGGCATGAATGCCGTGGCCGGTCCGATGCTGCGCCAGATGAAGCAGCTCGGCATCAACGCCAGGATGATGGGCGGCGACGGCATCTGCTCGGACGAGATGCACAAGCTCTCCGGCGGCACCATGCAGGATGGCCAGGTCGTCTGCGCCGAAGCCGGCGGCGTCGAAGCCGCGGGCAAGCCGGGCCTGGACAAGTTCCGCGCCGAGTACCGCAAGCGCTTCGGCATTGACGTCCAGATCATCGCGCCGTATTCCTACGATGCGGTGCTGGCGATCGCGGCGGCGATGGACAAGGCCGGGTCCTCGAGCCCGGCCAAGTACCTGCCCGAACTGGCGAAGATCGAGTACAAGGGCGTGACCGGCAACATCGCCTTCGATCCGCGCGGCGACATCCGCGACGGCGTGATCACGCTGTACACCTTCAAGGGTGGCCACCGTACGCCGATCGCCGTGACCAAGTAATTAAGAGTAATAATAAAAAAGGGGAAGGATCATCTGATCCTTCCCCTTTTTTCGTCAATGACAATCCCGCGTCAGTGATTCGAATTGTCGCCCGCCCGCCGGTGCTGGCCCGCGGCCGGCGGCGGCGGCGGTGCTCCCGCGCCGTCCTCGGTACCCAGCATCAGTTCGTCCAGCAGGCGGCGCGCCGCCTTCAGCACCTGTTCCGACAGCACCGGGTTGGCCTTGGCCACGCCGCGCGCGACCGTCACGCTGCCGATCATCGCCGTCACCACCAGCATGCCGCGCGCCAGCGCGTCGCTGCCGGCGCCGTTTTCGGCGATCTGGCGCTCGAAGGCGCGCGCCATCACCAGGTAGCCTTCGGCGAAGCGCGCGCTCAGGGCCTTGTCCTGGCGCCCGATCTCGCTGGCCGAGGCCGCGATCGGGCAGCGGTTGCCGTAGTCGTCGCGCGATTCAAGCGAGAGGTAGTGGTCGAGGAAACCGGCCAGGTCGGGCATGCCGCCGACGGTGGACGCGTACATCCGCGCATTGTTCTGCTCGAGGCCATAGGACAGGGCTTCGAGCGCCAGTTCTTCCTTGGATTTGAAATGGGCGTACAGGGCGCCGTGGGTGAGCCCGGCTTCCTTGCTGATCTCGGCCACGCCGACGCCGTCGATCCCGCGTTCGCGGAACAATTTGCTGGCTGCCCTGATCAAAGCGGTCCGGTTCTCGGCTGCTTTTTCCTTGCTGATTCTCATTGGTCTGCCTGTGGGTGTGGGTGGCTCATGGCGCCCGCGCGCTCCCGGCCCCGGTCGTAATGATTGTGGGGCCGAGTATAACCCTGTCGGTACGCGCTTGGCGCGTCGGAAAATTAGCGACACACCAATGTTGCCTCCGCCTAGCGAACCGGCGCCGCGTGTAAAGACTGCTATGCTAAAAGGGCTGGCGCCGGAGCGCGTTTCCCTTTCCGCTTTCCGCTTTCCGCTTGCCGCTATCCGACCGACCGCAATCAGGAGACCCCTATCCATGCAGATGACCCAAGCGCGCCCGGACGCCCCCTTCATGGTGGTGCTCAACGCCGGCTCGGGCCATGCCGAGACCGAACTGCGCTGTTCGACCATCCGCGAGGTGCTGGAGGGCGCCGGCCGGCGCTGCCACCTCGAGGTGGTGCACGACGCGTCCGAACTCGGCGCTGCCGCCAAGCGCATGGCCACGCGCGCCGTGGAAGAAGCCGGCATCCTGGTCGCGGCCGGCGGCGACGGCACCCTGAACACTGTGGCCCACGAGGCGGTGCAGGCCGGCTGTCCCTTCGGCGTGCTGCCGCAGGGCACCTTCAATTATTTCGGGCGCACCCACCACATTCCCGAAGACCTGGCGGACGCCGTGCACGCGCTGCTGCGCGCCCGCGCGCGTCCGGTGCAGATCGGCATGGTCAACGAGCGCATCTTCCTGGTCAACGCCAGCGTCGGCCTGTACCCGAAGCTGCTCGAGGAGCGCGAACACGACAAGCGGCAGTACGGGCGCTCGCGCGTGGTGGCGCTGCTGTCCGCCGTCAAGACCGCGCTGCGCGGGCACCGCAACCTGCGCATCGCGCTCGAACTCGACGGCCGCACGCGCCACCTGCGCACACCCACGCTGTTCGTCGGCAACAACCGCCTGCAGATGGAGCAGGTCGGCATGCCGCCGCTGCAGCATGCGCTGGACGAAGGGCGCCTGGCCGCGATCGCGCCGCGCGCGGTCGGCAAGCTGCGCATGCTGGGGCTGCTGGTGCGCGGGGCGCTGGGGCGCCTGGGCGAGGCCGAGGACGTCGACGCCTTTGCCTTCAAGAGCATGACGGTGCGCGCGCCGCTGCTGTCCGGCCGCAAGCGGCTGAAGGTCGCGACCGACGGCGAAGTCTGCAAGATGGCGCTGCCGCTGCGCTTCCAGGTGCTGGAGCGCAGCCTGTTCCTGCTGGTGCCGAAGGCCGCCGGCGATGCGGCGCCGGATGCCAGCGTTCCCGAGGACGCCGCGGCGTAGGATCTGGCTCGCTGCACATGCCCGTCGCACTGGCGAAGGCCAGTGCCCAAGTTGACGCGCGTACCGGCAGCTCGACGAACTTGGGCCCCGGCCTGCGCCGGGGCGACGGTTTTTGGGCCAAGGGCTACGAGCCGTCACTCGCGCAGCAGCGGCCCCAATTGCGCCAGCGGCATCGGCCGCGCCAGCAGGTAGCCTTGCACCTCGTCGCAGTCGGCCGCGCGCAGGAAGTCGAGCACCTCGGCGGTCTCCACGCCCTCGGCCACCACCGACATGCGCAGCGCGTGCGCCATGTCCACGAAGGCCTTGACGAAGTCGAAGGCGCTGATGCGGCCGTCGTCCTGCAGCACGAAGGAGCGGTCCAGCTTGAGCACGTCGATCGGCAGGCGGCGCAGGTAAGTGAGGCCCGAATAGCCGGTGCCGAAGTCGTCCACCGCCAGCTTCACGCCCAGCGCCCCCAGCTCGCCCAGCATGGCGGCCGTGACCTCGAGGTCCTCGATCAGCGCGCTTTCCGTCAATTCCAGTTCCAGGCAGTGCGGCGCCAGGCCGGTGTCTTCCAGCGCCGCGCGCACCTCATGCACGAAGCCGGGCCGGGCCAGCTGGCGCGCCGAAACGTTCACCGACACCCGCACCGGCCTGCCGTGTTCGGCCACCAGCGCCTGCGTCGCGCGGCAGGCTTCGAACAGCACCCAGCGCCCGATCTCGACGATCAGGCCGGTCTCCTCGGCGATGCCGATGAAGTCGCCCGGCGCCACGCGTCCCAGTTCCGGGTGGTTCCAGCGGATCAGCGCTTCCAGCGCCACCACGCGCATGCTGCGCAGGTCGACGCGCGGCTGGTAGTGCAGCTCGAACTCGCCGCGCGCCAGCGCCGGCCGCAGCGACAGCTCGAGCGCCATGCGCGCCTGGGTCTGCAGCGTCATGCCCGGTTCGAACAGGCGGTAGCGGTTGCGCCCGGCCGCCTTGGCGCGGTACATCGCGGTGTCGGCGGCCTGGAACAGCTGCTCGCGGTTGGCCCCGTCCTGCGGGTACAGGCTGATGCCGATCGAGGCGCCGATGATCACGTCGCGGCCCTGCAGGCGCACCGGCGCGGTCAGGGCGTCGAGCAGCTTGGCGGCGATGCTTTCGGCATCGGCGCGCGAGGAGCCGCAGGCGGCCACCACGAATTCGTCGCCGCCGAGGCGGGCGAACACGCGTTCCGGCCGCAGTGCGCGGCGCAGGCGCGCCGCCACTTCGCACAGCAGCGCGTCGCCGAGCTCGTGGCCGAAGGAATCGTTGATGTCCTTGAAGCGGTCGAGATCGAGGAACAGCACCGCCACCGCGCAATCCGGCGCGCAGCCGTCCAGCATGGCCTGCAGCTTTTCGTGCAGCAGGGCGCGGTTGGGCAGGCCGGTCAGGGTGTCGTGGGTGGCCAGCTGGCGCAGGCGCTGCTCGCTCTCGCGCAGCTGGCGTTCGACCGCCTCGCGCTCGGTCAGGTCGCGGATGATCGCCTGGAAGAATTCCTGGCCGCCATCCTCGAAGCGCGACACCCGCACCTCGGCCGGGAAGGTGCTGCCGTCGCGGCGGCGCTTGGTGATGCGCAGCAGGTGGGCGTGGCCGGCGCGCAGGCTGTCGAGCAGGCCGGGGTCGTAGGTGAAGTTGCTGTCGATGTCGCGCGCGCTGCGGCCCACGAACTCGGCCTCGGTGTAGCCGAACACGGCGCAGGCGCTGGCGTTGGCGGCGACCACCTGCAATTGGCGGTCGGTGATCACGATGCTGTCGCCGGCCTGCTGGAACAGGTTGCGGAAGCGCTGCTCGCTCTTGCGCAGCGCCTCGGCCGCCACGCGCTTGCCGGTGACCTCGTGGAAGTAGACCGACAAGCCGTCCTCGGACGGGTAGACCCGCACTTCGTACCAGTCGCCGCTGGCCCACCGGGTTTCGAAGACGCAGGCGTCCCCGCTGGCCATGGCCTCCCGGTAGCGCGCCATCGACTCGGTGCCTTCCAGTAACGGCAGGACCTCGAGCAGCTTGCGGCCCAGGCCGGCGTGGAGGTCGACCCCGGCGAAGCTGGCGGCCTTGCGGTTGGCGTAGATGACACGCCAGTCGGGGTCGACGGCAAAGAAGGCGTCGCCGATGCTCTCCAGCATGGCGTTCAGGCGCTGCTGCGAGCGGCGCGCGTCGAGCGCGGCCATCAGGTCGAACGGATGGTCTGCTTGGGCGAGCTTGCCCTCGAACGAGTGAACCGGCGGATGCGTCATGGTATTCCAGTCGGGTTGGCGGGGAAGACAGGTCAACCCGCGCCGAATAATATCATTCCCGATGGAAACATTTAATGGTGTGACGCGAATATGCGACAGGTCTTGACAGGCAAATGGGGAAAGACCGCTCCGCGGCACGGGATGCCGGGGAGCGGGCGCCGCCGCGGAGGCAACGGCGCCCGAGGGAGGATCAGCGCTCCTGGTCGCCGCGCTGGCTGTTGTCGCCGGCGCCGCTGCCTTGCTGGTTGCCCTGGCTGCGCGTCGAATTGCCCTGGGCCGGGGTACCGCCCGGCTGGCCGCCGGCCTGCTGCAGGTTGCCCGAATCGGACAGGTCCGGCGAACCGACCCCGCCATCTCGGCCGCCGTCGTTCAGGTTGCCGGTGGTACCGGTCTTGCCGGCGCTGCTGGTGCCGACCCCGCTCAGTTCATCGTAGTTGCGGCCCTTGATGCCCTTGCCCTTGTATTCCTGGTTGCTTGGCATTGTTATCTCCTTTAGCAATGTCCGAGCGCCCATGGTAATCCGATGGATGGAGGCGGCAATCGGAAGACAGGGGGCCGCGGCGTAGGACCTATCGGACAGAAACTGCCCACAAGATATTGACAAAATATTCAATTCATGGCCGAATCAAGGGTCTTCATGAATACAAGAACAATGAACAAGAACGGTGCAGGCAAGGCGAGGGGGACGGGGCGCGCCACGCTCGAGGAAGTAGCGCTGCTGGCCGGCGTGTCGACGATGACGGCATCGCGCGCGCTCAGCCAGCCGCGCCTGGTGTCCGAGGCGACGCGGGCCAAGGTCGAGGTGGCGGTGGCCGAGCTCGGCTACGTGCCGAACCGCGCGGCGCGGGCGCTGGCGTCGAGCCAGTCGCGCGTGATCGTGGTGCTGGTGCCCTCGCTGTCGAACGCGGTGTTCTCGGCGGTGCTGGACGGCATCCACGACGCTGTCGAGGCCAGCCAGTACCAGCTCCTGATCGGCAACACGCGCTATTCGGATGCGGAAGAGGAAAAGCTGCTGGGTATCTACCTGCAGTCGAACCCGGACGGGGTGCTGCTGTCCGGCCTGTCGCACAGTCCGCACGTGCAGCGGGTGCTGGGCAGCACGCGCATTCCGATCGTCTCGATGATGGACCTGGCCGAGCGCGAGCAGGACCTGTCGGTCGGCTTTTCCCAGCTCGACGCCGGCCGCGGCATGACGCAACATTTGATCGAACGCGGCTACCGCCGCATCGCCTTCATCGGCGCCCAGCTCGACGAGCGCACGCTGCGCCGTGCCGACGGCTACCGCCAGGCCATGCGCGAAGCCGGCCTGGCCGATCCAAGCCTGGAAGTGATGACGGCCGATCCCTCGACGGTGGCGCTGGGCGCGGAACTGATGCGGCGCGCGCTGGACACGATTCCCGATTGCGACGCCGTGTTCTGCTGCAACGACGACCTGGCCCACGGCGCCATCTATTATTGCCAGCGCCAGGGCATCCGGGTGCCGCACGACGTGGCCATCGCCGGCTTCAACGACTTGCCGGCGTCGGCCTGGATGGTGCCGTCGCTGAGCACCGTCGAGACGCCGCGCTACCGCATCGGCTTCGAGGCGGCCTCGCTGCTGCTGGAAGTGATCGCCGGGCGCGAACCGGCCCAGCGCCGCATCGACCTCGGCTTCACGCTGCGCGAGCGCGAGAGCACCTGAGCCGGGACTAGATCTTCATCGGCAGGATGATCATCTGCAGGCCTTCAAAATGCAGGCGGCGCTGGATCGCCAGCGCGGCCTGGTTGTGCAGCAGGCGCACCAGCAGGTTCTCGCGCTGGAACACCAGGCGGCTGGTGAAGAACAGCGCCCCCGGATAATCCCGGCTCACCTCGCCGCACATTTGGCTCAGGGTCTCGACCGCGTCGATCCCGAAGGCCAGGCGCGCGTCGGCGGCGATGCCGTGGCTGCGGCAAAAAGCCACGAAGCCGTCCAGGGTGCTGGATGCTTCCGTGCGCAGGCGTTCGATCTCGCCCTCGGCGCCGTAGGCCTGGGCGTCGACGGTGCGGGCGCTGATGAAGAGCACGTTCCTGAAGTGGCCGGGGAACATGCGCAGCACCCACAGCAGCGCATGCAGGCCGCCGCCGCGCGAGCTGCCGACGATGAACACGGCGGTCGGCGCCTGCGGGTCGAGCGGCGGCGCATCCTTGCAATCGCCCGGCGGCGTGGCCTCGAACACGCGGTCGATCGCGCGGATGCGCGCGCGCGTGGCGGCGTAGTGGGCGCGCACCGCCAGGCACAGGGCCACCACCAGGCCGGTGCTGAGCAAGGTGACCCAGCCGCCCTCGCCGAATTTCTCCACCACCGTCACGGCCAGGATGCCGGTAGTGACGGCCAGCCCGGTGCCGGACAGCGCCAGGCGCCCGATCCAGCCCTCGCTGCCGCGCTGGCGCAGCCAGTAGCGGCACAGGCCCAGCAGCGACAGGCTGAAGGTCAGGAACACGTTGATGCTGTACAGGACCACCAGCAGCCCGACCCGGCCGCCGCTGGCCACCAGCACGGCGCCGGCGGCCAGCGCCATCAGCAGCACGCCGTTCTGCGTCACCAGGCGGCTGGACAGGTAGCGGAACTGGTGCGGCACCCAGGAATCGCGCGCCATGTTGGCCAGTACCGCCGGGCCGCCCAGGAAGCCGGTGTTCGCGGCCACCAGCAGCAGGCCGGCTTCGAAGGCCAGCGTCGCACCCAGCGCCAGCGCCAGCGGCGCCCCGGCCAGGCCCGCGTGGCCGAGGATGCGGCGGAAGGCCACCGCGTTCAGGGTCTGGCCCTCGACCGGCGCCGCATCCCACAACAGGTAGAGCAGGATGATGCCGCCGGCGGTGAAGGCCAGGCTGCAGGCCATGTAGAACATGGTGGTGCGCCCGGTCCGCACGCGCGGCTCGGCCAGCGCCCCGACGTTGTTGGAGACGGCTTCGATGCCGGTGTAGGTGCCGCCGCCCATCGAATAGGCCTTCAGCAGCAGGGCCAGCGTGAAGACCCAGGAAGTGTCGTGCGCCAGCCCCGCCGTTTCGCGCAGCGTGGCCGGCAGCAGCGCCGGCAGGTGAGCCGCCTGGGCCGCTATGCCGTAGACGATGACCAGCGCATGGGTGGCGACGAAGCCCAGGAAGACCGGCAGCAGGATGCGGATCGATTCCTTGGCCCCGCGCAGGTTCAGCCAGGCCAGCAGCGCCAGCAAGGCCAGCTCGGTGCCCGGCTTGTAGCCTTGGGCGGCGAGCGGCAGCATCGAGAACAGGGCGTCGACGCCGCCGGCGATCGAGATCGCCACCGTCAGCACGTAGTCGACCACCAGCGCGGCGCCGGACACCAGGCCGGCGTGGCGCCCCAGCAGCACCGTGGCGATGCGGTAGCCGCCGCCGCCGTTCGGGAACAGTTCGATCACCTGGTTGTAGGCGAAGGCGATCACGAACACGGTGAGGGCGGTGGCCAGCGCCAGCCACAGGCCGAGGTGGGTGTGGCCGGCCAGCGCCTTGAAGGCTTCCTCGGGACCATAGGCCGAGGAAGACAGGCCGTCGGCGCCGAGGCCGGCCCAGGCCAGGAAGGCGGCCAGCGTGAGGGAGTGGCGGGTGCCGGCGGCGAGCGGGTCGAGCGGGCGGCCGAGCAGGGCGATGCGCAGTCTTGAGAGCATGGAGGTGCATTGTCATTGAATGGGCTGCCACGATAGGCGCGGCGTTCGAAAATGTCCGTAAATGCTGGGCCGGCCGGCGTAAACGCGATGTAAACGGCCGCGATTTTTATGCCGCTTTTACGGACGATGGCTTACCATGCCGGCATGCAGCAGCCCGAATCCCCAGCCACCGGCCTCCCGCGCGCAGACGCGCATCCGCAGTTGCGTCCACCTTCGCCTGCGTCGCGGCGCTACCTGGCCGCGCTGGGCGCGAGCCTGGGCACGGCCGCGCTGGCGCTGCCGCTGCTGCCGGTGCTGGACGTGGTCAACGTCGCCATGCTGTTGCTGCTTGCGGTGGTGCTGGTCGCGATCCGCCTGGGGCGCGGGCCGGCGCTGCTGGCCACGCTCAGCGGCTTTTCCGCGCTGGTGCTGGCGCTGGACTGGTTCACGCCCGGCCGCGCCCACGACCTATCCGAAACCCGGTACGCGGTGACGCTGGGCGTGATGCTGGCGGTCGGCTGGATCGCGGCGCGCCTGACCGGCCGCCTGCGCGAGCAGGCCGACGCCGCGCTGGCGCGCGAGGCGCGCACCCGCGCGCTGTACGAACTGGCGCGCGCGCTGTCGGTGGCGCTGCAGCCGGAGCAGGTGCTGGACATCACGCGCCGCTTCGTCGAGCGCAGCTTCGACGCGCGCGGCACGATCCTGCTGCCGGACGAGGCCGGGCGCCTGGCCCTGCCCGGGCCGGACCCCGGCGGCAACGCGCGGCCGCCGGTCCTGAGCGTGCTGGACATGGCGGTTGCCCAGTGGGCCTACGACCATGCCGAGCCGGCCGGCGCCGGCACCGCCACGCTCCCGGCCAATCAATATATCTACCTGCCGCTGCGGGCGCCGATGCGCATCCGCGGCGTGCTGGCGGTGCGCCTGCCGGCGGGTCCGGGCATGCCGCTGCCGGAGCGGCGCGCGCTGCTGGACGCCTTTGCCGCGCTGGCGGCGATCGCGCTCGAACGCGTCCACTACGTCGACGTGGCCCAGGACGCGCTGGTGAAAATGGAGGGCGAGCGCCTGCGCAACTCGCTGCTGGCGGCGCTGTCCCACGACCTGCGCACGCCGCTGACCGGCCTGGTCGGCCTGTCCGAATCGCTGACGCTGTCGCAGCCGGCGCTCGATGCGCCGCAGATGGAACTGGCCCAGGCGGTGCGCGACGAGGCGCGGCGCATGGCCACCCTGGTCGCCAACCTGCTCGACATGGCGCGCATCCAGAGCGGCGGCGTGAAGCTGAACCTGCAGTGGCAGACCATCGAGGAAGTGGTCGGCAGCGCGCTGCGCGCCTGCCGCTGGCAATTGGGCGCGCGTTCGCTCGATACCGCCGTTCCGCATGGCTTGCCGCTGGTGCGCTTCGACGCGGTGCTGGTCGAACGCGTGCTGGCCAACCTGCTGGAAAACGCCGCCAAGTACACGCCGGCCACGGCGCGCATCACCGTCTCGGCGCAGGTCGATGGCGACACCCTGGCGGTGCGCGTGCGCGACGACGGCCCCGGCCTGCCGCCCGGCCGCGAGGACACGCTGTTCGAGAAGTTCGTGCGCGGCCAGGCCGAGTCGCCCATCGCCGGGGTCGGCCTGGGCCTGGCGATCTGCCGCGCCATCGTCGACGCCCACGGCGGGCGCATGCGCGCCTGGAACGACGATGGCGCCTGCTTCGAATTCGCGCTCCCGCTGGGCCAGCCGCCGGCGCTGCCCGAGCCGGAACCCTCCCATCCCCCTGCCGCCACCACGCATGAACATCGATGAACATTGACACGCCACCGGTCGCACTGCTGGTCGAAGACGAACCGCAGATCCGCCGTTTCGTCCGCATGGCCCTCGAAGGCGAGGGCTGGCAGGTGCACCAGTCCGAAACCCTGAAACGCGGCCTGATCGACGCCGGCACGCGCAGCCCGGACCTGATCATCCTCGACCTCGGCCTGCCCGACGGCGACGGCCTGTCCCTGATCCGCGAGGTGCGCGCCTGGAGCCCGGTGCCGATCATCGTGCTCTCGGCGCGCATCGACGAGGGCGACAAGATCACGGCGCTGGACGCCGGCGCCGACGACTACCTGACCAAGCCCTTCGGCATCGGCGAGCTGCTGGCGCGCGTGCGCGCGACGCTGCGGCGCCAGCACAAGGGCATCGCGGAAGCCTCGGCGGTCGTCGCCTTCGGCGCGGTCGAGGTCGACCTGCACAAGCGCCAGGTGCGGCGCGACGGCCAGCCGCTGCACCTGACGCCGACCGAGTACAAGCTGCTCACCGTCCTGATCGCGAACCTGGGCCGCGTGGTGACGGCGCCGCAGCTGCTGCGCGAGGTGTGGGGGCCGTCGAATGCCGAGAACGGGCATTACGTGCGCATCTACATGGGGCACCTGCGCCAGAAGCTGGAGGCCGATCCGGCGCAGCCGCGGCACCTGCTGACCGAGACCGCGGTGGGATACCGTTTGCAGCCCTGATGTGGTAAGCGGTTAACCGAATGATTATGCGATAGTGCATCGGCGTATTGGAACTATTTCAGTAAACCGTTTACCTTGCTCCATTCCGCATGCTATCTTGGACTTCCGAACAATAATCGACGGAGACAAGTATGCTGACCGGATTCAGAAATACCGCTGTCCTTGGACTGGCCGCGCTGGCCGGCCTGGGCACGCCCGCGCTGGCCGACACGCGCCTGGTGGTCCTCCCCGGTAACATCAGCGCCAGCAGCTACGCCGGCCATGTGCCGGCCGACAGCAGCGACGGCCTGCTCGAGACGCACTGGGCCGCCGACGCCTCGAGCGGCCCCCAGTGGATCCAGTACCAGCTGGGCGGCTGCTACAACGTGACCGGCGTCGATCTGGCCTGGGTCAAGGGCGATGCGCGGCGCTACCGTTACGCGATCCAGACCTCGGTCGACGGCATCGCCTGGACCGGCGAATACGAGGGTGTCAGCAGCTCGGCCGGCACCGCCACGACCCCGGTGGCCGAAGTGGCGGCGCGCTACGTGCGCATCCTCAGCAGCGGCAGCGATGCCGGCAGCGCCGTCGCCCTGAGCGAGGCCGCCATCCTCAGCAGCGGCGCGGCGCGCTGCCCCGGTGCGCCGGACACCTCCCAGCTGCGCCTGCACGCCAGCGCCATGCCGGCGGCCGCGGCGGCGTCGCCGGGGGCGAACTTCGACCTCGGCGGCTACACGCTGCAGCTGCCGACCGGCACCCAGGGCAAGGTCGACACCGTGAGCGGCGCCTCGCTGGAAGCCGGCTATACGAATCCGCCTTATTTCTACTCCGGCAGCGACGGCGCCATGGTGATGATGGACCCGCGCGTGGGTGTCACGACCTCGGGCTCGCTGCATCCACGCACCGAGTTCCGGGAAAACGCCACCTGGACCACGGGCGGCACCAACCTGCTGGACGCCAACCTGGCCGTGACCAAGGTGCCGGGCAACACCGCCATCGCCCAGATCTTCCAGGGCACCGGCCCGAGCAAGCCCCTGTGCGAGCTGCAGTACAGCTCGAGCGGCACCGTCAAGCTGCTGCTGGAGAAGACCAACCAGGGCGGTTCCAGCACGACGACCACGATCACCAGCGTGCCGCTGGGCCAGAAGTTCACCTACCAGCTCAAGTTGTCCGGCAAGACCATCACCGTCAAGGTCAACGGCACGACCAAGACCTTCACGATGGACGACAGCTTCGTCGGCGAGAAGTTCTACTTCAAGGCCGGCAACTACGACCAGACCGCGACAGCCGGCACGCCGCAGACTTCGGACGGTACGGTGGTGAAGTTCTATAGCCTGAAGATCACGCATTGAGGGAAGGGACCGTGCGTTTCCGGTCCTGCTGTAGAAATTTTCCGACATTTTGCCTCCGTCCAACAGAAAGATTCCGTATAATTTTTCTAATTGACACTAATTTCGGCCCGGTGCTATAGTCCGGCAAAAGTCATGGGAACGTTTCCAAGCGACGTCCCGCAAAATGACAGCCGATAGGGAGACAGCATGCTCGGAACAGGCAGGACCATCCTGCGCGCCTGGCGATGCGCGCTGTGCGCTTGCGCGTGCGTCGCCACGCCCGGCGGCGCCACGGCCGCCGCGGCGGGCAGCGCGGCGTCGCAGGCCGCCCCACGCGCCGAGGTGATCCACTGGTGGACCTCGGGCGGCGAATCGGCGGCCATCCGCCAGGTGGCGCAAGCCTACCGCGGCGCGGGCGGCACCTGGATCGACACCGCCATCGCCGGCGGCGACCAGTCGCGCGCCGTCACCGTCAACCGCATCATCGGCGGCAACCCGCCCACGGCGGCCCAGTTCAACACCTCCAAGCAGTTCCTCGACATCATCGAGGAAAACCTGCTGAACGACGTCGACGACCTCGCCCGCCGCGAGCACTGGGACCAGACCCTGCCGGCGCCCATCGTCGGCGTCATCAAGGTCAAGGGCCACTGGTACGCGGCGCCGATGAACATCCACATGCAGACCTGGCTGTGGTATTCGACCTCCGCCTTTGCGCGCGCCGGCATCGACCATGAGCCGCGCAGCGTCGACGAACTGTTCGCCGCGCTCGACAAGCTGAAGGCGGCCGGCATCATCCCGCTGGCGCACGGCGGCCAGGCCTGGCAGGAGACCATCCTGTTCTCCTTGATGCTGTCCAACCTGGGCGGGCGCGATCTCTACCTGCGCGTGCTGCGCGACCGCGACCAGGCCTCGATCAGGTCGAAGGATTTCCGCCGCGTGCTGCTGGCCTACAAGCGCCTGCAGCGCTACGTCGATCCGGCGTCCCCGGGGCGCAACTGGAACGACGCCACCGCGCTGGTGATCCGCGGCCGCGCCGGCATGCAGGTGATGGGCGACTGGGCCAAGGGCGAGTTCACCGCCGCCGGCCAGCAGCCCGGGCGCGACTACGGCTGCATGGCGGGCCTGGCGCCGGACAGCCCCTACCTGATCCAGGGCGACGTGTTCGTGTTCCCGCGCACCGACGACCCGGCGGCCCGGCATGCCCAGCAGCTGGTGGCGAAGGTGGCCACCGATGCCCGCGTGCAGCTGGCCTTCAACCGGCTGAAAGGCTCGCTGCCGGTGCGCACCGACCTCGATGCTGGAGAGCTCGACGCCTGCGCGCAAAAGGGCATGGCCATCGTGCGCGACCGCACGCGCCCGCTGGGCGTGGCCGAGATCTACCTGACCCCGGACCAGAACGGCGCGCTGCAGGACGTCCTGACCGCCTACTGGAATACCGACATGCCCGTCGAGCGGGCCCAGAACAGCATCGCTTCGGCGCTGCGCTATTGAGATGAAGCGCACTTTCGCCCGCATCACCTCGAGGATGAGCAAATACATCGCGCTGTCGCCGATGGCGCTGACGGTCATCGTCGCCTACGTCGGCGCCGCGCTGTGGACGCTGCGCATCTCGCTCACCAGTTCGCGCACCTTCCCGTCGGGCGGGTACATCGGCCTGGCCCAGTACCAGCGCCTGTTCGACAACGAGCGCTGGATGCTGTCGCTGCACAACCTGGCCCTGTACGGCGTGCTGTTCATCGTCGCCTGCCTCGCGATCGGCTTCCTGCTGGCCGTCTTCATCGACCAGCGCGTGCGCGGCGAGGGCGTGCTGCGCACCGTGTTCCTGTATCCGTACGCGATGTCCTTCGTCGCCACCGGCCTGGTCTGGCAATGGCTGCTCACGCCCGGCGACGGCATCGACGGCGCGCTGCGCGCCTGGGGCTGGCATGGCCTGCAGCTGGACTGGATCGTGCGCCAGGACATGGTGATGTATACGATCGTGATCGCCACCGTGTGGCAGGCGTCCGGCCTGGTGATGGCCTTGATGCTGGCCGGCCTGCGCGGCATCGACCCCGACATCTGGAAGGCGGCGCGCCTGGACGGCATCCCGGCCTGGCGCGTGTACGCCCAGGTGGTGCTGCCGATGCTGTGGCCGACGATCGCGACCGTGCTGCTGCTGCTGTCGACGGCGGTGGTGAAGCTGTACGACGCCGTGGTCGCGATGACCCAGGGCGGCCCCGGCACCGCCAGCGAAGTGCCGACCAAATTCATCATGGACCACCTGTTCCTGCGCTCGAACGTCGGCCTGGCTTCGGCCGGCGCGGTCGTGCTGCTGGTGCCGGTTCTGGCGCTGCTCGCGCCCTATGCCTATGCCAGACACCGCAAGGAGGCCACGTGACGCCGCCGATCATCGACCATGCCGCGCCGCCGGCGCTGCCGCTGCAGATGCCTTTACGCCCGGCCGCGGCGCGCAAGCGCGGGCGCCGCCTGACCCCGGCACGCATCGGCATCTACGCCTTCCTGTTCACGGCGGCGCTGTTCTTCCTGCTGCCGCTGTACGTGATGATCGTCACCTCCCTGAAGCCGATGGAAGAGATCCGCGCGGGCGGCATCTTCGCGCTGCCGCATGCGGCCACCTTCGAACCGTGGCGCCAGGCCTGGAGCGGCGTCTGCACCGGCGCCGCCTGCGAAGGGATCCGCGGCGGCTTCTGGAACTCGGTCCTGATCACGGTGCCGAGTACCGTGATCACGATCCTGGTCGGCGCGGTCAACGGCTATGCCCTGTCGTTCTGGCGCGCCCGGGGCGCCAACCTGCTGTTCGGCGTTTTACTCATCGGCGCCTTCGTGCCGGTGCAGGTGATGATCTATCCGCTGGTGCGGGTGATGGCGCTGGCCGGCATCTACGGCTCGCTGCCCGCCATCGTGCTGGTCCACGTCATCTTCGGCATGCCGGTGATGACGCTGCTGTTCCGGAATTACTATGCGGGCGTGCCGCAGGAACTGTTCCAGGCCGCGCGCATCGACGGCGGCGGCTTCTGGCGCATCTTCCTGCAGGTGATGCTGCCGATGTCGCTGCCGATCATCGTGGTGGCCGGCATCATGCAGGTGACCGGCGTGTGGAACGACTACATCCTGGGCCTGGTGTTCGCCGGGCGCGACCACCTGCCGATGACGGTGGAGCTGAACAACGTGATCATGACCACGACCGGCACGCGCCAGTACAACGTCAACATGGCGGCAACCATCCTGACGGCGCTGCTGCCGCTGGCCCTGTACTTCGTGTCGGGACGCTGGTTCGTGCGCGGCATCGCCGCCGGCGCCGTGAAAGGATAATGAAGATGGCGAATGTCCACCTGCGCAAGCTGAACATCAACCTGGGCGGCAAGGACATCATCCGCGACCTCGACCTGCAGGTCGAGCCGGGCGAATTCCTGGTGCTGCTCGGGCCCTCGGGCTGCGGCAAGTCGACCCTGCTGCACAGCATCGCCGGCCTGGTCGACGCGCTAGATGGCAGCATCGAGATCGGCGGGCGCGACATGACGGATGCCGACCCGAGCGAGCGCGGCATCGGCATGGTGTTCCAGTCGTATGCGCTGTACCCGACCATGACGGTCGAGGCCAACATGTCCTTCGGCCTGCGCGTGGCCGGCACGCCCAAGGCCGAGATCCGGCGCCGCGTGGCGCGCGCCGCCGGGATGCTGCAGCTCGACGCGCTGCTGTCGAGGAAGCCCTCCCAGCTCTCCGGCGGCCAGCGCCAGCGCGTGGCGATCGGCCGGGCGCTGGTGCGCGATGCGCGCGTGTTCCTGTTCGACGAACCGCTGTCGAACCTGGACGCCAAGCTGCGCGCCGAGCTGCGGCGCGAACTCAAGCTGCTGCACCAGACACTGGGCGCGACCATGATCTACGTGACCCACGACCAGGTCGAGGCGATGACGCTGGCCAGCCGCATCGTGGTGATGGAGAAGGGCCGCATCCAGCAGATCGGCACCCCGGCCGACGTCTACGAGCGGCCTGCCAACCGCTTCGTGGCCGGCTTTTTGGGTGCGCCGGCGATGGCCTTCGTCGATGGCGAGCTCGATGGGGCAGGGGCCTTCCGCGCCGGCGCATTCGCGCTGGACCTGGCCGCGCCGATGGTCGTGGCCAATGCGGGACCGGTGGTGCTGGGCGTGCGCCCGGAACACCTCACGATCCGGGACGATGGCCCGCTGCCGGCCGAGGTCACGCTGGTCGAACCGATGGGCAACCACCAGGTCGTGTGGCTGCGCTGCGGCGGGCACCTGCTGTCCTCGCTGGTGCACGACACGCGCGTGTTCGCGCCCGGGCAGGGGGTGCGGGTGGCCGTCGACGTGGCGCGGGTGTCGCTGTTCGACCCGCGCGACGGCCGCCGGCTGTAGGCAGGGGCGCCCGAATGCAGTATGCTTCGGACTCGTTTGATATGAATCCCTTAATCCATCAGGAGAGGCAAGGAACGCTGTGGCGACGATCAAGGACGTAGCGAAGCTGGCCGGTGTCGGCCTGGGCACCGCCTCGCGCGTGGTGAGCGGGCGCGGCTCGGTGTCCCCGGCCACGCTCGAACGCGTGAAAAAGGCGATCGACGAGCTGGGTTTCCGTCCCTCGCACGCGGCGCGCGCGCTGCTGTCCGGCTCCAGCCGCATGATCGGCGTCTACATTCCGGTGCTGAGCGGGACCTTCTACACCCCGATCCTGCAGATCATCGACACCGAGCTGCGCGCGGCCGGCCTGCACATGGTGCTGGCCTTCGGCGTCGGCCTGGGCGACGCGCGCCGCCAGGCCATCGAGGGCATCGAATTCCTGGTCGAACGCGGCTGCGACGGCCTGATCGTGATGACCAGCGCGCTGCAGGAAGACGACATCGCGGCGCTGGGCGCCAAGGCCGGCCAGCTGGTGGCGCTGAACCACACCTTCGATGCCATCCCCGGCCAGTGCTTCATGGTCGACCACGCGCTGGGCGGCCGCCTGGCGGCGCGCGCGCTGCTCGACCACAAGCACAAGAAGATCGCCGTGGTCGAAGGACCGCGCAGCCTGGCCGACAACAACGAACGCATCGCCGGCTTCATGGCCGAACTGGAAGAGAGCGGCATCGATACCAGCAAGGTGTGGCGCCTGGAGAGCGACTTCTCGCCGGCCGGCGGCTGGGCCGCGGCGAAACAGCTGGTCGAAAGCGGCTATCCGTGCAGCGCGCTGTTCTGCGCCAACGACGAGATGGCGGTGGGGGCCTTGTCCTATTTCCAGGAAGCGGGCATCCGCGTGCCGCACGACCTGTCGGTGCTGGGCTACGACGACACCCCGAGCGCCGCCTATTCGGCGCCGCGCCTGTCCTCGATCCACATGCCGTGGCGCGAGATGACCCAGAGCGGCATCAATGCCTTGCTCAACCTGTGCTACGACATGAAGCGTCCGCTGACGCGCGAATTCCCGGTCAGCGTGACCCTGCGCGCCTCGCTGGCCAAGGCGCCGGCCGTGCGCAGGAAGGCCGCTTGAGCGCGACGCCACAGGCGCATGCCGCCTGCGCGGCTTTTTTTTGAACCCGGACTGGAAAGCTTTCCAACGTTTTTTGAACACGACACCATGACCACCATGCCCACCCCGGCCAGCGGCGCCGAGCCGCAGGCGCCCCGGCGCGCCGACTTCGCTTCCGACTTCCTGTGGGGCTGCGCCACATCGTCCTACCAGATCGAAGGCGCGGCCCATGAAGACGACCGGGTCGAATCGATCTGGGACCGCTTCGCCGCCACCCCGGGGCGCATCCGCGACGGCTCCAGCGGCGCGGTCGCCTGCGACCACTACCACCGCTGGCCGGAAGACCTGGACATTGCGCGCGGCCTGGGCCTGAACGCCTACCGCTTCTCGATCGCCTGGCCACGCATCATCGGTGACGGCGGCGGCCGGCCGAATGCGAAGGGGCTGGACTTCTACGAGCGCCTGGTCGACGGCATGCTGGAACGCGGGCTGCAGCCCTGGGCCACGCTCTACCACTGGGACCTGCCGCAATCCCTGCAGGACCGCGGCGGCTGGAACGAACGCGCCACCGTCGACGCCTTCCTCGAGATGACCGACGCCGTCACTCGGCGCCTGGGAGACCGGGTGAAGCACTGGATCACGCAGAACGAACCCTGGTGCACGGCCATCATCGGCAACTACGAGGGCTGGCATGCGCCCGGCCTGACCGACTTCAAGACCGCGCTGCAGGTCAGCCACCACATCCTGCTGGCGCACGGCAGGGCGGTGCCGCTGATCCGCGCCAACGTGCCCGGTGCGCAGGTCGGCATCTCGCTCAGCCTGCACCCGCTGCGGCCCGCCAGCGACAGCGCCCGGGACCGCGCCGCGATGGCCCGCCACGACGGCCTGCGCTACCGCTGGTTCCTCGATCCGCTCCACGGCCGCGGCTACCCGGAGGCGACCCTGGCGCAGGTGGGGGCGGCCGCGCCGACCATCCTGGACGGCGACCTGGAAGCGATCGCCGCGCCGACCGACTTCCTGGGCATCAATTATTACTTCCCCGAGACCATCGCCGACGCCCCCGGCCAAGGCCCGCTCGGCACGCGCGTGCTGGAACCGAAGGACGCCGACATCACGGCGATGGGCTGGCCGGTGGCGCCGCAGGGCCTGGCGGAACTGCTGCTCAGGGTCGAGCGCGACTACCGCCCGGGACCGATCTACGTGACGGAAAACGGGTCCTGCTACGAGGATGTGGTGGGCGAGGACGGCGCCGTCAAGGATACCGAGCGGCGGCGCTACCTGATGCGCCACCTGGGCGCGCTGCGCCAGGCCATCGCCGACGGCGCGCCCGTGAAAGGCTATTTTGCATGGAGCCTGGTCGACAACTTCGAATGGGCGGAAGGCTATTTGCGCCGCTTCGGCCTGGTCCACATCGATTACGCCACCCAGCAGCGGCGCCTGAAGGACAGCGCGCGCTGGTACCGCGACTTCCTGCACGGGGCCGAATGAAGGTTGACAGCGGGGTCGATTCCCTTCACTATGCCAGCCATGATTGGAATCGTTTCCAAATCCACGAGAACAACAGGAGACCCCGCATGACCACCCCGTTCCGCCGCAAGGTGCTGGCGCTCGCTATCGCCCTCGCCATGCCTGCCGCCTTCGCCGCCGCACCGGCCACCGCGCCGCTGAGCGCGTGGCCGCACATCCAGAGCGCGATCGCGCGCGACCCGGCCATCGAGGCGCGCGTCGCCGAGATCGTGAAATCGATGACGCTGGCGCAGAAGGTCGGCCAGATGACCCAGGCCGAGATCAAGAGCGTTACGCCGGACGAGGTGCGCCAGTACTACCTGGGGTCGGTGCTGAACGGCGGCAGCAGCAAGCCGAAGGGCGACAAGCACGCCAAGCTGTCCGACTGGCTGGACCTGGCCGACCGTTTCTACGACGCCTCGATGGCGACCGACATGGCGATCAAGGTGCCGGTGATCTGGGGCACCGACGCGGTCCACGGCCATAACAACGTGTTCGGCGCCACCATCTTCCCGCACAATATCGGGCTGGGCGCCGCGCGCGACCCGAAGCTGATCGAGGAGATCGGCGCCGCCACCGGCAAGGCCGTGCGCGCGACCGGCATCGCCTGGGTGTTCGGCCCGACCGTGGCGGTGGTGCGTGACGACCGCTGGGGCCGCACCTACGAAGGCTTTTCGGAAGACCCGCGCATCGTCCAGGACTACGCGGGCGTGTATGTGAAGGGCTTGCAGGGCGCGTTCAGGGATGACGCCAACGTCATCGCCACCATCAAGCACTACATGGGCGACGGCGGCACCGAGAACGGCGTCAACGCCGGCGTCACCAAGGCCGGCGAGCGCGAGATGATGAACGTCCAGGCGCCCGGCTATTTCAGCGGCCTGCAGGCCGGCGCGCAAACGGTGATGGCGTCCTTCAACAGCTGGACCGATACGGACACCGGCAAGGTCCACGGCAAGCTGCACGGCAGCCAGCGCGCCCTGACCGGCATCCTGAAGGACGAGATGGGCTTCGACGGCTTCGTGGTCACCGACTGGAACGGCATCGGCGAAGTGGCCGGCTGCCGCAATGACCACTGCGCCCAGGCGATCAACGCCGGCATCGACATGGTGATGGTGCCGGACGACTGGAAGGCCTTCATCGGGAACACGATCGCCGACGTCGAGGCCGGGCGCATCCCGATGTCCCGCATCGACGACGCCGTCACCCGTATCCTGCGCGTGAAGCTGCGCGCCGGCGTGTTCGGCAAGCGCCCCTCGAGCAATCCGTATTCCGGCAAGGCGGACGCGGTGCAGGCGCGCGCGCTGGCGCGGCGCGCCGTGCGCGAATCGCTGGTGCTGCTGAAGAACGAAGGCCCCGTACTCCCGCTGTCCCCCA
>Ga0265780_10000774_pt1 | contig 47854 bp, 43 predicted proteins | sample P1T30metagenome_FD_192432 | JGI IMG/M metagenome (GOLD analysis project Ga0265780, IMG submission 192432) | Plant litter microbial communities from East Loma Ridge, Irvine, California - P1 T30 | ecosystem: Environmental > Terrestrial > Plant litter > Unclassified | place: USA: California... | reverse complement strand
CGGCCAGCAGCGCCGCGCTGACCACGTTCTCGGCACGCGTCAGGACCGCCGCCTCTTGCTGCAGGGCGGCGGGGATGAACCAGTGGGTAGCGGCCAGGTAGCGGCCGCTCCAACGCGCGCTGGTAGGATTCATGGAGGCTGGGCGGCACACGGCCGACTTGGAGAGTGAGTCCAAATGGCAGTTTATGCAGGAAATTTCCTACCGGATTTATTCTGGCGCAAAGTGGCACCGGTCCACCCTCACCTGCGTCGCATACGCCACAGGAATGCCTGTCTGTCGAATGCGTGAAGAAGCGCCGCAAAACTATTTGGACACAGGACGGGTAGACGGCGAGATGATGCAGCGCTGCAACGCGCCGCTCACGATAGCCAACGACGCTTTGACTGACAGGCGCTTAGCCGTCGACCTCGCCCAGCTCCAGCACGCGGGCCAGGCTGGTCTTGTTCTTGATGTTCAGCTTGCGGTAGACGCTGCTGAGCTGGTTACGCACCGTGCTCGGCGACACCAGCAGGCGCGCCGCGATTTCCTTGTACTGCAAGCCCTGGGCCGCCAGCACCGCGCAGCGCCGCTCCGCTGCCGTCAGGCCGTGCACGCTTTCGCTGCGGCGCGTCACCGACAGGGTCAGCACCGCCTGCTCGAGCTTGGCGCGAATGTGCAGGCGGCGCCCGGCGTAGTCCATCCCCGGGCGGCTCTTGAGCGCGGCCAGCAAGGCGCCTGGCAGGAAGGGCGGCGACCACTGCGGCCACTCTTCCTGCATCAGGGCGATCGCCTCCTCGACCGCGAAATACAGCCGTCCCTGTGGCGAGCTGAGCAGCGTGACCGCGGCATGCAGGTGCAGGCGCGCGGCGTTCAGGCGGACATTGATCTGGCGCGCCTGGAGCAAATGCGGCAAGGCCAGGTTGACGATCTGCTCGGCGTTGCCCTGGAAGGACTGGCGGCGCTGTGCGCGCCAGAAGGAAATCACCGTCAGCCGGTCCTGCACCATGCGGTCGGAGACCCAGGTCAGCGAATGCGCTGTTTCGTACTTGCGGCAATAGGCCAGCACGTGCGGGTCGGTGGCGGTGCGCTCGATATCGGTGGCGACGCTGCGGCCGCGCTGGCGGAACGAGGCCGCCAGCGCCGGATCGCTGGTCTTGATGCTGCCGTTGACGAGGATCAGCTCTTCGCCCAGCGTGCTCTGGCGGGCAGTGATGCGTTCGGCCGGCATGTTGTGCAGGTAGGCGCCGGTCGGGATCATGCGCTCGCCAAAAATCCCGAGGTCGCCGATCAGCGCCGATTCGAAGGACAAATCGCGGCGGAAGCGGCGCAGGATCTCGTCGTTGCACGCGGTCGGCGCGGTGCCCTGGGCGATGTCGTAGATATCGAGGATCAGCTTGCTTGAATTGTCCATCGGTGCAGGGCGTGAAGGGCGGAAATCCGCGAATCGTTACCCCGGGATCAAGTTGATTGTATTAGAGATAATTTTCTACAGCAACTTTTGGTTTGTCCATAGGCCATACGTACTATGGATATTGCATAGATGACATTGAATAATAGTCGGTATGAATAACCATCCGTTCCGACCAGCCATGACCTCGACCCGTCTTTCGACCTTCGCCCTGGCAGCCCTGCTGCTCGCCCTCGCCGCCTGCGGTAAAAAAGAGGGCGCCGACAACGCCTCCCCTGCCGAACAAGCTTCGGGACAAGCCGAGCGCAAGCTCACCAGCAATGGCCTGGAAATCGACGACCAGGGCGGCATCCTGCTGCCGCGCCAGCCGCTGCTGCCGTTCGAGCGCTACACCGTGCTCGACCAGTCGAAGAATTTCCGTACCAAGGACCAGGCCGAAACGACGGCGGTCGAAACGTTGTATCGCAAGGTGTTCTGGGCCGGCGCGCAGCGCGACGATGATTTGCTGGCCTACGACTTCCTGCCGGAAGTGCGCGCCGAGAAAGACGCGTTCAAGCGCGCCGACATCGTCAAGACCAAACATGCCGAGCTCGACGCCGCCTATGCCGAGGCGAAGAAGCAAAAGCACTACGCGCTGTATCTCGACCGCGACTCCCTGATGAGCATCGGCCCCTACGACGCCGCGAAGAAGGGCTACCCGGTGAGTACCGGGATCCGTGGCGACATGGCGTACGGCTGGTCGAAGCCAAAGGAGCACGAGCACAACGAGCATGCGACCTGGATGGTCGAGTTCGCCGGTTCCGGCGTGGCCGAGGAGCTGCGCTGGTACATCCCGAAGAATGAAGACGAGGCGCGCCAGCTCGAAGCCAGCCTCAGCAAGCTGCGCAGCAATCCGTCCAGCACGGTCGATTTGCCGGGCTATTACTTCGGGCACATCGCCGACCTGGCCTCGCGTCCGGAGAAACAGCAGTACAACGCGCTGCTGGTGGTCGACGGCATCGCCGTGACCGACCCGACAACGCGCCAGCCCCTGCTGACGATGGATTTCCACGCCATCGAGCCGAAGGCAGTCGTGCGCGAGGCGAGCATCAAGAAAGCCCTGCAACCCGAGCCGAAGCCGGGCTCCTGAGCAGGAAAGCGGCCATGACCAACCTGCCCTTGCCTGCCCGTCTTGCTCCAGCGGCCGCCATCCTGACCTTGGTCCTGTCCGGCTGCGCGGCGCCGGGCGCACCCGGCCAACCCGGTGCGCCCGCCGCTGGCGGCGCATCCGCCAGCGCCTCGGTACCGGCCGTCTTCACGGTCGGCGGCAACGTCACGCTACGGCGCGCTGCCCCGGCGCGCCACCCGCGCTTCCCGGACCTGCCCGCCATCGAGTCGGCCGTAGAGTGGCAAGCCCTGGAGACCCTGGTGCGCACCCTGTACACCCGGGCGCACCAGGGCCTGCTGAAGAACGATGCCGACGCTTTCTGGGCCCAGTACGACGCCGGCCAGCGCCTGGCTGCCTACGCCGTCGACATCACGCTGGCGTCGAACGGCGTGCTGCGCGGCATGCGCGACGACGGCAGCGGCAAGATCGTCTCCACCCTGCCGGCCGAGAGCATGGCCCTGCTGCCGATCAGCCCGGCAGTCGGCGCCCTCCCCCTCGGCCTGCCGCCCGCCAGCCTCGGCGCGCAGGCGGCGCCGGCGCCCGTCACCATCAATACCCTGCTCGGCATCGCGCCGCGCCAGCCGGGGCAGCAGCCGGTCACCTACACCGTCAATGGCCTGCCGTCGTTGCGCGAACTGCCCGACGACCAGCCGGTCGCGCTGCCGAACGGCGTGGTCGCCACGCGCAAGGGCGAAATATTGGTGCTGGTGAATCCCACGCGCCAGGCGCAACCGCTGCCGCTGTCGGACATCGGCTATGTCTTGCCGGCCGGCGCCGCCGCCACGGTGCAGGACTGGACCCGCATCGCGCTGGCCATTTCCCAGAACAAGACCAACTATTTCTGGAACAAGATCGCGCGCCTGGGCGCAGAGCAGACCACCTTCCGCTGCGACATGGCCAGGCCCGGCGCCCTGGAATGCACCGACGGCGACCTCAAATGGTTCCGGCCCGACGGCGGCTGGGCCATGACCCAGGCCGACGCCGAGGCCACGGCGCAGGCCCACGCGCAGCCCGGCAGCGCCTGGCGCCGCGCGATGGACCAGGTGGTGCGTGGCGCCGCCGGCTACGAACCCTTCCACGCGCGCTGCACGAACAACCTGGGGAGTGGCCAGGCCTACGCCGACCTCGACGAACTGTCGGGCGCCGGGGCCGACTTCGTCACCTTCAGCTGCTGGCGCGCCGAGCGGGCCAACGGCGCGGCGCCGCAGTTCTACCTGCTGCACTCCCAGCAATACCGCCTGGCCGAGAACGGCACCCGCCTGCAGACCGAGGCCAGCCTGCTGAACGATGCGCGCGTGCGCGAGCGGCTGAACCAGTGGCAGCGCGAAAAGGAACTGATGCAGACGATCAGCGCCCTGGTCCCGGTGGCCGGCCAGCTCGATGCCCTGGCGCGCTGCGCACAGAACCCCGATTTCGCGCCGACCGCCTTCCTGGCCGATTATCTGCAGCGCCGCAAGAAAAGCCGCACCGCGCTTGATTTACAGGCGGCCAGCCTGGTCGGCTATGCGACGCCGACGAACGGCGTCGGCGCCAGCGTCGTCGATTGCGGCGGCGTGCTGGTGCCGATGATTTCCGGCCTCATGAAGGGCCGCAATGCCGCAGGAAACGCCAAGTCCATGTTCGAGTCGTGGCCGCGGGTGCGCGCCGCCATTGAGGGAGGCAAGCGCCAGTACTCCGCCGTCGCCTCGAACGCCACGGCGCTGCAAGCCCTGAAGCAGGTGGGCAAGGACGTGCCGTTGGTTAGTTTCAAAACCGGGAAAATGCTCGGCTACCTGGATTGGTATGCCGGCGAGATACAAGCCGGCAGGACCAGGCAGGACGGCCCGTATCGCAGCGCCTTGCAGCAGCTTGACCAATAACAGAGAACTGGCCGCATCCGCGCGGCCGGTCAACCATCGCCACCATGCATCCTTTCTTCACATTCCTGCTCCAGCTGGCCATTACTGTCGGCATCGCCTGCGCCGCGTCGAACTATGCCTGGGAGCATGGCTATTACACGGGGCCGCCAAGCGACCTGATCGCCGCCTTCATCGTCCCCTTTATCGCCTACCGGATAGTGCGCCCGCTGGCCGGCGTGGTCATCGCGCGCCTGGCCGCGCTGGCCTTGCTGGCGCCCTACTGTCACTTGCTGATGTATGGCTATAGCGCGGAAACCTTTTTCGATGTCCACCCAATCGAACTGCAGGTGCTCGGCGTGGCCGCCGTGCTGGCCATCCTCCTGCCGGGCGGCTCGGCTCACAGGAAGCTGCGCACCGGCGCCAGCAAGGCGGCGCTCGCGCGCGGCGATGCATGGGCCTGGGAAGGCAAGCGCTTCGCGCTGCACATCGATTTCAAGGCGGAGACGGTGCGCCTGGTCGCGCGCAAGCCGCTGCGCGTCTGGCGTTCAGGCGGCGATAGCAAGCTGCAACTGGCGAAGGCCAGCCGCTTCGACGAAACCTGGCCGTTGCACCAGTTCAACCTGGGCGAGGTCGTCCAACGCAAGCGCGACGGCTTTATTCCGAACCGCGCCAGCACCTGGGTCAACGGGGAACTGGTCAGCGTTACCCTGCCGGGCGGAACCCATTATTCGGAGGCCACCGGCTGGTCGGACATCGCTTTCCACCACTGCGGCGCGCACGAGACTCCCTGCAATCATGCGGGCCTGAAGGTGGCCACCGGCGGCGCCGGCAATACCAAGGTCGTCGCCGACCAGGTAAGCGACCGTGAGATCGCGCGCTTCAAGGCGCAGTGGCAGACCGTGGCCGAGCGCGTGCAGGCCGTGTACACGGCGTACAACAGCGAGATCCGCGAGCGCGGCAATGCGCTGCGCCAGCAAGAGCGCGACCGCCAGGCGGCGATGGCGGCACAGGCCGAGGCGGTGGAGCAGGAACGCCTGGCCGCCCTGCGCAACCAGGTGGAGGCGCGCGTTACGGCATTGCTGGAGAAAGCCGGCATGCGCGGCGAGTTCCGCGCCGGCAACCACCACGAAGGCCGCATCAACTGGTTCATCGCCGCCGACCGCGACGGGCGCGGCCTGAGCGTCGGCAGCGCCGGCACCTGGCAAGGCAGTTTCGCCGGCGCGAGCGCCAGGATTATCAGCGGCAAGGAGCGCTGCCTGGAAGTCGAACTCCAGGACAGCGCCTACGAGCGCGAGCACCTAAAGAAGCACCGCCTGCGCGTCATGCAGGGCGCGAACGAGGACATCATCCAGGAATGGTGCGACCGCGTCACCATCCTGGGCAAGCAGACGGCGGCGAGCTGACCCCTTCCAGATATGCAAAGGCGCCATGAATGGCGCCTTTTTTTATTGCAGGATTTTAATGAATCAGTCGTTCCGGACCACGATGCTCGGGAACTTGCTGCTCATGTCCTTGGCGCGTTCCGCGACTTTCACCGCCACCTTGCGCGCGATCTGCTTGTAGACCGCCGCCACCGCGCCGTCCGGATCGGCCACCACCGTCGGGCGGCCCGAATCGGTCTGCTCGCGGATCGACATGGTGAGCGGCAGCGCGCCCAGGAAGTCGACGCCGAAATCCGCGCACATCTTTTCGCCGCCGCCATGGCCGAAGATCGCTTCGTTGTGGCCGCAGTTCGAGCAGATATGGGTGCTCATGTTTTCGACGACGCCGATGATCGGGATGCCGACCTTTTCGAACATCTTCAGGCCCTTGCGCGCGTCGAGCAGGGCGATGTCCTGTGGCGTGGTGACGATCACGGCGCCGGTGACCGGCACTTTCTGCGACAGGGTCAGCTGGATGTCGCCGGTGCCTGGCGGCATGTCGACGATCAGGTAATCGAGTTCGCGCCAGTTGGTCTGCTCCAGCAATTGCTGCAGCGCCTGGGTGACCATCGGGCCGCGCCAGACCATCGGCTCGTCGGGGTCGATCATGAAGCCGATCGACGACACCTGCACGCCGTGGTTTTCCAGCGGTTCCATCGACTTGCCGTCCAGGCTTTCCGGACGCGCGTTAATGCCCAGCATCATCGGTTGCGATGGGCCGTAGATGTCCGCATCCAGCACGCCGACGCTGGCGCCCTCGGCAGCCAGTGCCAGCGCCAAGTTGACGGCGGTGGTCGACTTGCCGACGCCGCCCTTGCCCGATGCCACCGCAATGATGTTCTTCACGTTCGGCATGACCTTCAGGCCGCGCTGCACCGCGTGCGACAGGATCTTGGTCTGCACGCTGACGCTGACGTTGCCGGCGCCTGGAATGGCCTTGACGGCGTTTACGACGGCCGCGCGCAGCGACGCGACCTGGCTTTTTGCCGGGTAGCCGAGTTCGAGGTCAAAAGCGACATCGGCGCCCTCGATCTGGATGTTCTTGACCGATTTCGAAGACACGAAGTCCTTGCCGGTATTAGGATCGACAAGCTGTGACAGGGCGGTCTTGACGTCGTCTGCAGTGATGCTCATGTATTTCTCCAATGTGATGCGCGCAGTGTAGCAAAAAACGGGGCGTCGCCTCGGGCGCGGGCATGAAAACGCGGCAGCGTGCTGAAATACCCACCATGCGTTTGGGGACATCCGCTGGTAAAATGCTCTCTTTCATCCTTTCCTTAGCGCTTAGCCCATGACCCGCAAGCTGTTTGTCACCACTGCCCTGCCCTACGCCAACGCCGCCTTCCATATTGGCCACATGATGGAATACATCCAGGCCGACATCTGGGTCCGCTACCAGCGCATGCAACGCGATGGCGGCCAGCAGCGCCAGGTACATTTCGTTTGCGCCGACGACACCCACGGCACGCCGATCATGATCGCCGCCGAAAAGGAAGGCATCACCCCGCAGGAATTCGTGGCGAAGATTGCCGCCGGCCGCCCGCAATACCTGGACGGCTTCCACATCGCCTTCGATAACTGGTATTCCACCGATTCGCCGGAAAACGTCGAACTCTCGCAAGGCATCTACCGCAAGCTGCGCGACGCCGGCCTGATCGTCACCAAGACTGTCGACCGTTTCTACGATCCGGTAAAAGGCATGTTCCTGGCCGACCGCAACATCAAGGGCGAATGCCCGACCTGCCATGCCAAGGACCAGTACGGCGACAACTGCGAAGTCTGCGGCGCCGCCTACCAACCGACCGAACTGATCAACCCGTTCTCGGTGTTCACCGGCTCGACCCCGATCCTGAAACCGTCGGAACAGTATTTCTTCAAGCTGTCCGACCCGCGCTGCTTCACCTTCCTGAAGGAATGGCTGAACACCCCGGGCCGCCTGCAGCCGGAAATGGTCAATAAAGTCTCCGAATGGCTGGGCGAAGCCGGCGAAAAGCTGGCCGACTGGGACATCTCCCGCGACGCGCCCTATTTCGGTATCCCGATTCCCGATGCGCCGGGCAAGTTCTTCTATGTATGGCTGGACGCGCCGGTCGGCTACCTGGCCTCGCTGAAGAATTACTTCGACAAGAACGGCCTCGACTTCGAGTCCTTCCTGAAGGACCCGGACGCCGAGCAGGTCCACTTCATCGGCAAGGACATCGTCTCCTTCCACCTGCTGTTCTGGCCGGCGATGCTGAACTTCTCGGGCCACCCGATCATCGACAAGCTGAAAGTCGCCGTCCACGGCCATCTGACCGTGAACAACGAAAAGATGTCGAAGTCGCGCGGCACCGGCATTTCGCCGCTGCGCTACCTGGAACTGGGCATGAACCCGGAATGGCTGCGTTATTACCTGGCGTTCAAGCTGAATGCGAAAGTCGAAGACCTCGACTTCAACGGCGACGATTTTGTTGCGCGCGTGAACAGCGACTTGATCGGCAAGTACGTGAACATCGCCAGCCGCTGCGCTGGTTTCATTGCCAAGAAGTTCGACGGCAAGCTGGCCACCGAACTGTCGGATAACGCCAAAGCCTGGATTGCGAAAGCCTTGACGGTCGATGGCGCCGAGCGCCAGGTGTCGATCGGCGCCGCTTTTGAAGCACGCGAATACGGCCGCGCCCTGCGCGAGATCATGGAAATCGCTGACGTCACGAACCAGTTCGTCGACGAGAACAAGCCCTGGCTGCTGGCCAAGGACGAGGCAAAAGTCGCCGAGCTGCACGAGGTCTGCACCACGGCCCTGATCCTGTTCCGCCAGCTGACCATCATGCTGTCGCCGGTACTGCCGCAGGTGGCCGCGCGCGTGGCCGAGTTCCTGGGCGACGCCGGCTACAGCTGGGCGGACACCGAGGGCGAGGCTGCTTACAACAGCATGCTCGGCCGCAGCATCGGCGCCTACAGCCACCTGATGCAGCGTGTGGATGCCAAGATGATCGAGAACCTGTTCGACCGGCCGGCGCCGAACCCGGCGTCGGATGCGGCCCCGGAACCGGCTGCCGCAGCCGAAAGCGTTGATGCAGCCGCAGCCGCGTCGGCGGCCCCTGCGGCAGCCGACGCCATTGAGGAACTGGCGCCTGAAATCAGCATCGACGACTTCGCCAAGATCGACCTGCGCGTGGCAAGGATCGTCAACTGCGAACACGTGGAAGGCGCCGGCAAGCTGCTGCGCCTGACGCTGGACGTGGGCGAAGGCCGTCACCGCAACGTGTTCTCGGGCATCAAGTCGGCCTTCAAGCCGGAAGACCTGATCGGCAAGATGACGGTGATGGTGGCCAACCTGGCGCCGCGCAAGATGAAGTTCGGCATTTCCGAAGGCATGGTCCTGTGCGCATCGAGCGCCGACGAAAAGGCGAACCCGGGCCTCTACCTGCTCGACCCGATGCCGGGCGCGACCCCGGGCATGCGCATCCGCTAAGATCCGACAACAAGAGACGGCCCAATCCACGTTATAACAGGGCCGCTCACCTGCTCCTCGGCCCCTGGAAATCCGCTTTCCACGGGCCGAGGCGGCGTTATAATGCCGTGTTTTTATTCAGAAACTTCGCGCCTGAGACGCCCCCTACAAACTCTTTTGATAGGCAGATAATAAAATGACCGAATTGAATCCCCTCCGCCATATTCCAGAAGCCAACGTGTTCCGCAAGGGCGACGTCTTCGTCCTGTTCGGCGAACTGTTCGGCCGCGGCTATGTGAACGGCCTGATCGATGAGGCGCGCGCCGCAGGCATGACCATCGTCGGCATCACCGTCGGCCGCCGCGACGACAACGGCGCCCTGCGCGCCCTCACGACTGAAGAACACGCCGAAGCCGAAGAAAAGCTGGGCGGGCGTATCATCAACGTGCCGCTGATGGCCGGTTTCGACATGGACGCCCCGGCCGGCGAGCAGAACCCGACCGAAATGCTGTCGGGTATCACCCTGAAAAGCTGGCAAGAAGACAAGCTGGACTGGGACAAGATCGAGCGCTGCCGCGAAGCCGGCGTGCGCCGCTTCACCGAGTCCGCCGCGCAAGTGATGGCCGAAGTCGACAAGCTGGTGCCGGAAGGCGCGAACGTCTTCTTCGCCCACACCATGGCTGGCGGCATTCCACGCATCAAGGCCTTCCTGGCCATTGCCAACCGCATCTACAAAGGCCGCGGCGAGCGCTTCATGTCCTCGCGCGCCCTGCTCGACAGCGACCTGGGCAAGCTGATCCTGATGAACTTCGATGAAGTCAGCGCCAACACCCTGAAGTACTTGATCGACGCGTCAAGCTCGATTCGCGAGCGCGTGAGCAAAGCCGGCGGCGAAGTGCGCTATACCGCTTACGGCTACCACGGCACCGAGATCCTGATCGGCGGCGAGTACCAGTGGCAGACCTACACCAACTACACCCAGGGCTACGCCAAGATGCGCCTGGAAAGCATCGCCGAAGCTGCCTGGAAATCGGGCGTGACGGCCACCGTGTTCAACTGCCCGGAAATCCGCACGAACTCATCGGACATCTTCGTGGGCGTGGAACTGTCGCTGTTCCCGCTGCTCACCGCGCTCAAAAAAGAAGGCGGCGGAGAATGGGCCGAGCAGCAATGGCAGATCTGCCAGGACCTGCTGGGCGACGGCACCTCGCTGCAGTCCTTGCTCGACACCATCGAGCAATACAACCAGGATGCCACCAGCGCCCAGTTCCGCAACTTTGAAGCCTGGCCGATGGACAACACCCCGGCACTGGCCGAGGTCATGATCGGCACTTCGGAAGCCATCACCGGCCTGCACAAGGACAAGAAGGCCCTGATCACCGATCACCTGTCGAGCCTGGTGCTGGAAGGCGCCGGCCCGCTGATGTTCCATGGCGCTTCGGAAAAAATTGCACCGGTGCTGTGGCTGAACCACGACATCATCGCCCGCCAACTGAACGCGCTCCATCCATAACCCTTGACGCCGGGACCCGCCGGGCAGAACAATCTGCCTCGCCGTCCCGGCTTTCTTTTTATAGAGCAAGACAATGCCTAAATTCACCGGTTACGTTTCCGACCACACCAAGTTCATCGACGAACTGAAGTCCAAGACCCCTGGCATGGAAGAGCGCCAGCAAGAAGGCCGCAGCCTGCTCTGGGACAAGCTGCCGATTTCGCTGGACGAACAGGCGCGCGTCGAAGAATCGCGCCTGCGCCAGCAGGCTTACCCGTACCAGAGCAAGTTCTAAGGCCAAAGGTCCAGGGGACATGACAGCGCACGAGGCCGGCCAGGACGCGCCGGCCGAGGCAGTGGCGGATGCGGCCTTGGCGACGGCGCCAGACAGCGCATCGGACAGCACCACCGCGCCGCCTACCGAAACTGCGCTCGACGATGCCGCCGCAGCCGCCATTGCGCGGCTGTACGGCGAGCCGCTGCTGCGCATGCCCAACGACCTGTACATCCCGCCCGACGCCCTCGAGATCTTCCTCGACGCCTTCGAAGGCCCGCTCGACCTGCTGCTTTACCTGATCCGCAAGCAGAACTTCAACATCCTCGACATCCCGATGGCGCAGGTGACCCTGCAATACCTGGAGTACGTCGAGCAGATCCGCAAGAGCAACCTGGAACTGGCCGCCGAGTATTTGCTCATGGCGGCGATGCTGATCGAGATCAAGTCGCGCATGCTGCTGCCGAAGCGCCAGGACGAGTTGGTCGAGGACGCCGGCGACCCGCGCGCCGAACTGGTGCGCCGCCTGCTGGAATACGAGCAGATCAAGCTGGCCGCCGTGCGTCTCGGCACGATCCCGCAGGAAGGGCGCGATTTCCAGCGGCCCGCGCTGCCGGTCGAGCAAGGCCTGGCCGTGGTGCTGCCCCAAGTCGAGCCGCACGACCTGCAGCGCGCCTGGCTTGACGTGCTGCGCCGAGCTAAGCTGACCCAGCACCACCGCATCGGGCGCCAGGAACTGTCGGTGCGCGAGCACATGTCGGCCATCCTGCGTACACTGCAAGCGCAGCGTTTCGTCGAATTCGGCGAACTGTTCGCGGGCCAGGAATCGGTACCGATCGTGGTCGTGCACTTCGTTGCCCTACTCGAGCTGGCCAAGGAAACCCTGGTCGAGATTACCCAGGCCGAACCGTTCGCGCCCATCTATGTGCGCCTGGCGTACTCGCCGGCCTGAAGCAGGCCGGCGGCATCATCACTCACGTATCCACACACCATGAAAATCATTTCCACCATTGACGAACTGCGCGACCAGCTGCGCGGCCAACTGCGCACCGCTTTCGTGCCGACGATGGGCAATCTGCACGAAGGCCATCTGTCGCTGATGCGCCTGGCGCGCAAGCACGGCGACCCGGTGGTCGCCTCGATCTTCGTCAACCGCCTGCAGTTCGGCCCGAACGAAGACTTCGACAAATACCCGCGTACCTTCCAGGCCGACATCGACAAGCTGGAAAAGGAAGGCGTGTATGTGCTGTTCGCGCCAACCGAAAAAGACCTGTATCCGGAACCGCAGGAATATCGCGTCCAGCCGCCCGATATGCTCGGCAACACGCTGGAAGGCGAATTCCGCCCCGGCTTCTTCAACGGCGTCTGCACGGTAGTCACGAAGCTGTTCTCCTGCGTGCAGCCGCGCGTGGCTGTGTTCGGCAAGAAGGATTACCAGCAGCTCATGATCGTGCGCAACATGGCGCGCCAGTTTGCCCTGCCGACCGAGATCATCGGCGCCGAGACCTTCCGCGCGGAAGACGGCCTGGCCCTGTCCTCGCGCAACATGTATTTATCGACGGAAGAACGCGCCGAAGCGCCGGCCCTGTTCCAGGCCCTGAACTTTGTCGCGAGTGAAATGCGCGCTGGCCACCTCGACACCTTCTCGGTCGAGCGCGACGCCATGGCGCAACTGGCGCAGCGCGGCTGGAAGCCCGACTACATCTCGATCCGCAAGCGCATCGATTTGCAGCCGCCTTCGGCCGGCGACCTGGCGCAAGGCACGCCGCTGGTGGTGCTGGCGGCGGCCAAGCTCGGCACCACGCGCCTGATCGATAACCTCGAAATCTGACGCGCCCCCGCCGCTGCCCGCGCCCTCGCTGTTCAGATAAGTATTATTAGAAGCGCATTTATTATCTGCAACAGTCAGCGGCGCGGTGTATGCTGATGGCGATCCGCCGTCCCGGCCGGACACCGACGCAAGGATTGCCAACGTGACCGACTCCTCTTCATCCTCTCCTGCCGCACCGCTGGAGCGCATCGCGCACAAGAATGCGCACGACATGCGCGACCCCTTCGACATCGGCGAAGCGCTGGCGGCGCTGGCCGCGGCCGGCGCCATGCTGACCGTCTACCCGGCGGGCGCGGCTGCATCTGCAGCGCCGCTGCTGGCGCGCATCGTTGCCGTGGCCGCCGATGTGCCCCGTTTTACGCTGGAATTGCCGGGCGGCGCGGCCGTTATCGCTGCCGGGCCGGCTACCTTCGTCGCCCTGCTGGCGAGGGATGCGCGCCTGCAATTCGAGCTCGACGGCGACTGGGGTGCTGCCGCTGGCGCGCCGCACCAGCTCAGCCTGCCATTTCCGGACACCTGCCTGGTGCTGAACCGGCGCGCGACGCCACGCGCCGACACCGCGCTGGCCGACCAGTTCGCCGCCACCATCACCTTGCCCGACCGGCAGATCGAATTGCCGCTCTGCGATTTCGCCACTGGCGGCATCGGCATGCACGCCCCGCCGGAGGCTGCACGCAGGCTGCATGTGGGGCAGAAATTGAAGAACGTGCGTTTGCAGCTGGGCCCGGCCCTGGCGATCGTGGCCGACCTCGAAGTGCGCATGCTGCGGCCATTCCGCAGCTATTTGCTGGGCGAACAGGTGCAGGTGGGGTGTCGTTACGACCGGATCGGCATGGAAATGCGGCGGAGTTGAGGTTGTTGTTGACGTTGCCGTCGTATGTTGACGTTGCCGTCGTTTGTTGACGTTGCCGTCATTGTTGGCGTTGCCGTCGTTGTTGACGTTGCCATCATTGTTGACGTCGTTGACGTTGCCGTCATTGTTGGCGTTGCCGTCGTTGTTGGCGTTGCCGTAGGGTGGGCACTTGTGCCCACGCGGTCTCACCGCTTGCGTACACGCGGCTCAAACTCACGACCTGACGCGTGCGTATCGGCTCCCGGACATGTGGTCTCTGCGGTCCCGCCGTACCGCGTGGGCACGAGTGCCCACCCTACGAACTACAACCGCTATGCGGTAACGGCTTGCGCCCAGGCCAGTGCGCACAAATGCGCCTTGTTCACTTCCAGCGGGCTCAGGTTCAGCCCGGCGGCCAGCGAACCGACCAGGTTCGAGCTCAGTTCGCAGGCTTCGGCCAGGGCCAGGTAAGGCCCGTACATGCCCTCGCGCGTGAGCAGCGCCTTCACCACTTCCGGCGGCAGCGGAATCGTATCGAGCACTTCCTTCATCGGCAGCCCCAGCAGCCGGTCCAGCAGCGAGAACATGCCCGCCACGAACAGGTTTTCGCCTTCGGCCTTCGGCAGCACGTGCAGGCCCAGCAGTTCGGTCAGGCGCCCGCGCACCACGGCCGTTTCCATCAGCACCGGCGAATAGCCGCTGGTACTGGCGCTGGCCAGCAGCAGGGTCAGCCAGCGGTACAGCGGCGCATAGCCCATCAGGGCAATCGCCTGGCGGATCGACTGCACTTCGCGTCCGGCGCCAAACCCCGCCGAATTGATGTTGCGCAGGAGTTTATAGGTGAGCGCCGGGTCGCGCTTGAGCACGCCTTCGAGCTTGGGGATGTCGTCGTTGTTCTGCACCATCTGCATCAACTGCAGGATGATGGCCTGGGTCGGATTCAGCCCTTTTACCGGGTTGCCCGGACGCGGGGTCAGGTGCAGCTTGCCGACAAAGGCTTCCAGGCCGAGCGTGGCGCAGGCGTCGTAGTCGATCCAGTTGCTGACCGGGCGCCCGACCATGCGCAGGCTGGCCCCCTTGGCGGCGGCATAGGTGCGCGCCTGCTCGGCCACGTTGATGCCGGCAAAGCGCATCTCAACGTGCGAGGCGTATGGCGCGAGCGCCTTGGTGATGTGGCCGACTTCCAGGCCGCGGATCGAGATGCCGATGCCGCCGGCGCGCACGGCCTGCACGGCGGCGCGGGTGTTCGGGTCCATCAGGGTGCGCGCCTGCAGGCTCAGCACGGTGCGCTCGGGCGGCAGCGCGAACAGCGCGTCGGTCGAGAGCATGGCCGGCACGGCGTCGAGGAAGAGCAGCTTGTCGCGCAGCAGCCAGCCATGTTCTTCGTGCTGGACGTGCTCGGCGACGAAGCCGACCAGTTGCTCCAGGTCGGCATCGAGGACGGGATGGCCGCCCTTTTGCTGCCAGAGCAGCTCGTAGCCGATGACGCGCTGGGCGCCATCGAGCAGCGGTTCGCGAACAATGTAGTTTTTGTGGTGCATGGAATCGGTCGCGAATGATTCAGGTAATGCGCAATCGGGCGGCTGGATGCCGCCCTGGGTCAGAACCCCAGGCTGTCGAGCAGGTCGTCGACCTGGCCCTGGTCGGCCACGATGTCCGACTTGCCTTCCGGCTTGACCTGCGGGCCGTTCAGCAAACCGGTATCGAGCTCGCGCTTGATTTCGCTCGGGGCGAAATCGACCAGCACCTGCACCAGCTGCTTTTCCAGGTCTTGCGCGATCGAGGTGATCTTGCCGATCACCTGGCCGGTCAGGTCCTGGAAGTCCTGGGCCATCATGATGTCCATCAGCTGGCCGCGGGTGGCGACAGCGGCCCCTTCGGACTCGGCCAGCGCGGCCATCGTGCGTTCGGCCAGGGCGCGCCAGTCGCTGTCGCCGCTACCGGCATTGTCCAGCAGGGCTTGCCATTCGCCGCGCAGCGCGGTGCTGCGGTTTTCGATGCCGTCCTGCAAAGGACCGGCCGCATCGGTGGCGTCGAGCACACGCTTGGCGGACTGTTCCGAGAGGCGCGCAACGTAATCGAGGCGGTCGCGCGCATCCGGGATGTCGCTGGCCGCTTTTTCGATCAGTTTATCGAGGCCCAGGCCGCGCAGGCTGTCGTGCAGCGCGCGCGTCATGTGGCCGATGCGGCTCAGGACCTCTTCGTTCGAAGCTGCCGATTCAAGCGGATGCTCTGCCATGTCAGGCCTTTTCCATCTTCTCGAAGATCTTGTTCAGCTTCTCGTCGAGCGTGGCGGCCGTGAACGGCTTGACCACGTAGCCGCTGGCGCCAGCCTGGGCCGCGGCGATGATGTTTTCCTTCTTCGCTTCCGCGGTCACCATCAGCACCGGCAATTTGCTCAGCGCCGGGTCGGCACGGATGTGCTGCAGCATGGTCAGCCCGTCCATATTGGGCATGTTCCAGTCCGAGACGACGAAGTCGAACTGCTCGCTGCGCAGCTTGGTCAGCGCCATGACGCCATCTTCCGCTTCGTCGACGTTGGCGTAACCCAGTTCTTTCAACAAGTTCCGGACGATGCGGCGCATCGTCGAGAAATCGTCAACAACCAGGAAACGCATCTTTGGGTCAGCCATGAATTACTCCGTTGATTCTTTTACTATGGTTAGTGTGGCTTGAGGCGCTCCAACAAGCAACCTCAAGGATAGCATTTTTGTTGCCCTACGGCGACAAAACCGGCGCAAAAGCGGAGAAAGCGAATCAAACCCGCAACGCCCGGCCACCTTGCGCCGCCAACTGCCCGAGCACCAGGCCAGGCAAGGCCGGCAGGGGCGCCACATCGTGTACCGCGCCGATGGCAATTGCTTCGCGCGGCATGCCGAACACCACGCAGCTAGCTTCGTCCTGGGCGAAATTGTGCGCGCCCGCGTTTTTCATTTCAAGCATACCAGCAGCGCCGTCTTTTCCCATGCCCGTCAGGATCACGCCGACCGCGTTCTTGCCGGCCGCCACTGCCGCCGAGCGGAACAGCACGTCCACCGAGGGCCGGTGCCGGTTCACCGGGTCGGTCTGCTCGATCTTGGTCATGTAGTTGGCGCCCGAGCGGCTCAAGAGCAGGTGCGAGTGGCCCGGCGCGATATACGCATGGCCCGGCAGGATACGCTCGTTGCCGGCCGCCTCCGACACGCTGATCTTGCACAAGGAGTCGAGCCGGCGCGCAAACGAGGTCGTGAAACCTTCCGGCATGTGCTGGGCAATCAGGATGCCGGGGCAGTCGGACGGCATCTGCATCAGGAATTCGCGGATCGCTTCGGTACCGCCGGTCGAGGCGCCGATGATGATCAGCTTTTCCGAAGAAATCAAGGGGCTGCGCAAGGCTTGCAGGGCGGAAGGCATGGCTTGTTGTTGTACGGTACGGGCTTTCACGCGCGCACGTGCGGCGGCGCGGATCTTGTCGGTAATCAGCTCGGTGTACTCGCGCATACCGGTCTGGATCGATATCTTGGGCTTGGTAACGAAGTCGACCGCGCCCAGTTCCAGCGCGCGCATCGTGATTTCCGAGCCGCGCTCGGTCAGCGACGACACCATCAATACCGGCATCGGACGCAGGCGCATCAGTTTTTCCAGGAAGTCGAGGCCATCCATCTTCGGCATCTCGACGTCCAGGGTCAGCACGTCGGGGTTGTGTTTCTTGATCAGTTCGCGCGCCACCAGCGGGTCGGGCGCGGTGGCCACGACTTCCATGTCGGCTTGCGAATTCACGATCTCGCTCATCACGCTGCGGATCAGTGCCGAGTCGTCGACGATCAGGACCTTGATTGTCATCGTCTTTCCTTTCAGGGTCAGAACAAATCGATTTCGCCGCCAACGGGCTCGACTTTGAGACGCTTGGCGTAGTCGAGCTCGCGCTTGGCCAGCGTATCGTTCTGGGTTTGCATCAATTTCTTTACTAACACCTTCCCCGTCTTCGGGAAGAAATACACCTTGCGCGGGTAGATGTCGTTCAGGTCTTCGGCCAGCACCGGAATGCGTTCGGTCTTGAGAAATTGCATCACGAAGGCGGCATTCCGCTCGCCCACGTTCATGGCGGTGAAACCGCGCAGCACGGCGCCGCCGCCGAAGACCTTGGCTTCCAGGTGTTCGCGCCGCGCCCCCGCTTTCAGCAGGTCGTTGATCAGGACTTCCATGGCGAAGGTGCCGTAGCGCATCGAGGCCGACACCGGGCTGCCGCCATCGCCACCGCCGTCGGGCAGCATGAAGTGGTTCATGCCGCCCAGGCCGGTCACGCGGTCGCGGATGCAAGCCGACACGCAGGAACCGAGCACGGTCACGATCAGCATGTTCTTGCCGGTGTAGTAATACTCGCCAGGCAAAATCTTGGCCGCTTCGACATCGAAGGTGCGGTCATAGTAGACGTTGGTGGCGAAATGGCTATTCGAAGGCATGGGGTTTCCGAGGGTGCACGCGCATCAGGCGCGGCGGTCGTTGAGTTCGTAGACAGTCTTGCCGCGCAAGCGCAGCGCGTCGGAAACGTAGAGGAAGTTTTCGGAGTGGCCGGCAAACAGCAGCCCATGCGGCTTCATCAGCGGCACGAAGCGCGCCAGGATCTTGCGCTGGGTCTCTTTGTCAAAATAAATCATGACATTCCGGCAAAAGATGGCGTCGAACTGCCCGCTCACCGGCCAACTGTCGGCCAGCAGATTCAATTGGCGGAAGGTCACCAGCTGGCGCAGTTCCGGGCGCACGCGCACCATGCCTTCGTGGCGGCCCTTACCGCGCAGGAAGAAGCGCTTCAAGCGTTCGGGCGACATCTTTTCCACGCGGTCGTCACCGTACACGCCTTCGCTGGCCGTGGCCAGCACATTCGTGTCGATGTCGGTGGCGATGACCTGCACCGGCGGCGTGAGCGTGTTGAAGGCTTCGCACAGGGTCATGGCAATCGAGTACGGCTCTTCGCCGGTCGAACTGGCCGAGCACCAGATCGTCAGCGGCTCGCCGGGGCGGCCGCGCAGGCGCGCGGCGTGTTCGGCCAGCAGCGGAAAGTGGTGGGCTTCGCGGAAGAACGAGGTCAGGTTGGTCGTCAGCGCATTCGTGAACGACTCCCATTCGTCGCTCATGCGCCCTGCTTCCAGGTCGTCCAGGTATTTTGCGAACGACTGGATGCCGGTCGCGCGCAGGCGCCGCGCCAGGCGGCTGTAGACCATTTCCTGCTTGGAATCGGCCAGCGAAATGCCGGCCTGGCGGTAGATCAGGGCGCGCACGCGCTCGAAGTCGCCGCGCGTGAAGTCGAATTCCTTGACCGTGTCAGATTTGTGTAACGGCACTTGCCTTACCTTCTAGTTGGTTGCAGGCACGAAGCCCGCGTCATGCGCTGCCCGGTGCCGTTGTAAAATTTACGCCGCCAGCTTGTCGATCAGGCCCATTTCCGGCGACGACATCAGGCGGTCGATGTCGACCAAAATCAGCATGCGCTCATCCACCGTGCCCAAACCGATCAGGTAATCGGTGCTGAAGGCACTGCCCATGTCCGGGGCCGGCTTGATCTGGTCCGGGGTCAAGGTAGTGACGTCGGAGACGCTGTCGACCACCATGCCCATCACGCGGCCGCCGATGTTCAGGATGATGACGACGGTGAACTGGTCGTAGGTCGGCTCGCCGAGCTTGAACTTGATGCGCATGTCGACCACCGGGATGATGATCCCGCGCAGGTTGATCACGCCCTTGATGAATTCCGGCGCATTCGCGATACGGGTCACGGCTTCGTAGCCGCGGATTTCCTGCACTTTCAGGATGTCGATGCCGTATTCTTCCGAACCCAGGGTGAAGGCCAGGTATTCGAGACCGGCGTCGTTGCCCTGGGATTGGGCGGCTTGGGTGATGGACATGTTATTTCCTTGCTATTGATTGTATTAAGAGGCCAACGCTTCGTCGGCTACCTGGCGCGAGGAACGCACCAGCGCCGCCACGTCGAGGATCAGCGAAACGCCGCCGTCGCCCAGGATGGTGGCGCCGGAAATGCCGTTGACCTTGCGGTAGTTCGCTTCCAGGTTCTTCACCACCACGTGCTGCTGGCCCACCAGGTCGTCGATCAGGAGCGCGGCGCGCTTGCCTTCGGATTCCAGGATCACCACGATGCCGTCGGCCGGGTCGCTCGAGCGCGGCGCGATGTCGAACACGGCGTGCAGCGCGATCAGCGGCAGGTATTCGCCGCGAACCTTCAGCACCTGGCCGCGGCCGGCGATGTCGCGGATGTCGTCGCGGCGCGGCTGCAGCGATTCAACGACGTAGCCCAGTGGAAGGATATAGATTTCTTCGCCGCAGCGGATGGTCATGCCGTCCAGGATGGCCAGGGTCAAGGGCAGCGAGATCGAAATCGTGGTGCCGAAGCCACGCGCGGAGCGGATATCGACCGAACCGCCCATGGACGTGATGTTACGTTTGACAACATCCATGCCGACGCCGCGGCCCGAGACGTCGGTCACGATCTCGGCCGTGGAGAAGCCTGGTGCGAAGATCAGTTGCCAGACTTCGCTGTCGCTCATCGTGTCGGAAACGGCCAGCCCGTTCTGCGCGGCTTTCGCCAGGATGCGCTCGCGGTTCAGGCCGGCGCCATCGTCGGCCACTTCGATGACGATGTTGCCGCCCTGGTGGCCGGCCGAGAGGAACAGGCGCCCTGCTTCGGATTTACCGGCCGCAGCGCGTGCCTCCGGCATCTCGATGCCGTGGTCGATGCTGTTCCTCACCAGGTGGGTCAGCGGGTCGACGATGCGCTCGATCAGGCCCTTGTCGAGCTCGGTTGCGGCGCCGTGGGTGATGAAATCGACCTTCTTGCCGAGCTTACCGGCCAGGTCGCGCACCATGCGCGGGAAGCGCGAGAACACGAAGTCCATCGGCATCATGCGGATCGACATCACGGCTTCCTGCAGCTCGCGCGTGTTGCGGGTGAGCTGGGAAACGGAAGACAGCAGGCGCTCGTGCATCATCGGGTCCAGCCCGCCGCTACGCTGCTCGATCATGGCCTGGGTGATCACCAGTTCGCCGATCAGGTTGATCAATTGATCGACCTTTTCCACCGAGACGCGGATCGAGGATGATTCCGCGCCCTTTTCATCCTTCTTGGCGGCTTTCTTTTCGGCCTCGTGATCGGCCACGGCGACAGCCGCCTGTACAGCAGCCACAGGCTTGGCGCCCGGTGCATCGATGCCGGCCAGCGCGCGGATCTGCTCGATCGGCTGGAAGAAGCCATAACCGCGCTCGTCGTCGGACTGCTCGGCGCTGACTGCCACCACGTCGTCGGCCGGATCGAAGAAGCCATAGCCCTGCTCTTCCTCGATGCGGGCGCGCTCGGCGGCTTCGATGGCGCGCTGCTCCAGCGTGAGCGGCGGCGCCTCGAAGATCTTCAGGTCATTCGGGTCCAGCACGAAGGAGCAGATGGCGACGATGTCGTCCAGGCTTTCATGGGTGGTAATGATGAGCGCGCTGCGCCCGCCATCGAGCGGCGTCACCGAGACCCGCCCCATCAGGCCGAGCTCGTCGACCAGCGCATTCACGTCGCGCTGTTCGACGCTGGGCAGCTCGATCTTGTAGCGGTGCGCGCCTTCGCCGGTCTGGGCTTTCGGTTCGGCGTGCAGGAACGACGGGGCCACGATCGAGGCCGCCGGCACCAGGCCCTCGGACAAATCGTGCAGCATCATGCGCACGTTGGCCACCGTGTCCTGGTCGACGCGCGCACCGTTGCGGTGGCCGTCGAGCTGCATCTTGAGGGTGTCTTTCGCGGCCAAAAAGGCGTCCACGTGCTGGCTGGTGAGCGCCATCTCTCCCTTGCGGATGCGGTCCAGCAGGGACTCGAGCACGTGCGTGACTTCGCTCATGTCGGTGATGCCGAAGGTCGAGGCGCCGCCCTTCACCGAGTGGGCGGTGCGGAAGATGGCGTTCAGGTCTTCGGCGTCGGGCGCGGCCACGTCGACCGCCAGCAGCAGCCGTTCCATTTCGGCGAGCAGCTCTTCGGCTTCGTCGAAAAAGACCTGGTAAAACTGGCTGATGTCGATCGTCATGACAAATTCCGTTGCGGTGGGCGATGCATGCGCATCAACCGATCACTTTTTTGACGACCTCGATCAGGCGCTGCGGGTCGAACGGCTTGACCAGCCAGCCGTTGGCGCCGGCCGCACGGCCTTTCGATTTCATTTCGTCCGAGGATTCGGTGGTCAGCATCAGGATCGGCACCTTCTGGTACTCGGGCAGGCCGCGCAGTTGCTTGATCAGCGACAAACCGTCCATGCGCGGCATGTTCTGGTCGGTCAGGACCAGGTCGACCACCTGCTGGCGCGCCTTGTCCAGGCCATCCTGGCCGTCCACCGCTTCCACCACCTGGTAACCTGCCGCCTTCAGGCTGAACGCCACCATCTGGCGCAGCGAGCTCGAATCGTCGACCGCGAGAATTGTTTTAGCCATGTTTTGCTCCTGCTGTTTTGACTGCCCGGGGCACTGCCGGGTGATGGTTATGGTTGGACCGAACTGTCAGAACAGTTCGATGTCTCCGCTTTCGAGATGCTTTTGTTCGACCGACTTGCGCAGCACGCTGCGCAGTTCGAGCGACTGGATCGCCAGCGCCATGCTGACCTTGCCCAGGCGCTCGACGATTTCCTCGCTGCCCGTTTCCGGGTGAATGTCGGAACCGTGTTCGTCCAGCGTACCGAGGAAGTCGCGCAGGCCGGTCACGCGCTTCAGGGTACGCTCGATCAGCTGGCTGGTCATGTCCTGGAACTGCATGCTGGTCACCGCCGTGTTGACGTGGTTGCCGATTTCCGACGACATCGCGGCCAGCATGGCGCTGTCCGCTTCGCTCGGCTCACCCCCGGCCAGCAGGCGGTCGATCGCGGCCTGGCGTTCGCCGACCGCGCTATGGATGGCCAGGAAGCTGCTGGTCAATTTTTCAATCGCTTCTTCCAGCAGCAATTCCGTCTGCCGCAGGTCGGTCTCGACCTCGCTGAGGTGGCGCCGTCCATGGGCAGAGACGCCGGAGAGCAGCCGCTTCACATGCGAGCCGAGTATCTTTTTTCTTGTCATTATGGTCCTCCTGTCCTGTCGCGGGCGGCTTATTTGGTGGTGGCTGCAGTGACCGCCTGCGCAGCGGCCTCGCCATCCGCGGCCGGCACGTCGAGCGTGGCGGCGTCGCGCATCACGGCGTCTTCGGTGCGCTTGTTCATCACGATGATGCTGATGCGGCGGTTGATCGGGTTGAACGGGTCGGCGCGGTCGAGCGGCGCGGCCGCGGCCAGCCCGACCACGCGCAGGATCTTGTCGTCGGCCAGGCCGCCCTGCACCAGTGCGCGGCGCGAAGCGTTGGCGCGGTCGGCCGAGAGTTCCCAGTTGCTGTAGCCGGCGTCGCTGTAGTACGGGGTCGAATCGGTGTGGCCCGACAGGCCGATGCGGTTCGGCACGTCGTTCAGCACCATGCCCAGCACGTGCAGGATATCGCCGGTGTAGGGTTGCAGCGTGGCTTTCGCCATGGCGAACATCGGACGGTTCTGCTCGTCCACGATCTGGATGCGCAGGCCTTCGCTGGTAATGTCGAGCAGCAGCTGGTTCTTGTATTTTTTGAGCGTTTCGTTGGCGTCGATCACCGATTCCAGCTTCGCCTTCAGGCCGCGCAGGCGCTCGCCTTCGGCGCGCTCGACCTGGGCCTTGGCGGCGTTCAGGTCATAGGTCTTGTGTTCAGGCGGGGTATCGCCCTTCTTCACCTGGCCATTGCGGCGCGTCAAATCGGTGCCACCGCCCTTGATCACGGAGGAGCTGTCGCCCGAGCCCGAACCGCCCGACATCGCCACCTTCAAGGGGGTCTTGAAGAATTCCGAGATGCCGTCGAGGTCGCCCTTGGCCGTCGAGCCAAGCAGCCACATCAACAGGAAGAAGGCCATCATCGCCGTCACGAAGTCGGCGTAGGCAATCTTCCAGGCGCCGCCATGATGTCCGCCACCGGATTTCTTGATCCGCTTGACGATAATCGGGCGCATTCCTTCATCGGCCATGGGTATTCGCTTGGTTCAGGTTAGAGGGGGAGAAGTCTTACTTGCCCTTGGATTTCTTGATGTGCTCTTCGAGCTCGGCAAAGGTCGGGCGCTCGGTCGAGTACAGCACCTTGCGGCCGAATTCCACGGCCAGGGCCGGGGCATAGCCGTTCAGGCTGGCCAGCAGGGTCACCTTTACGGTCTGGAACATCTTGGTCGATTCTTCCAGTTTCTGTTCCAGCACGCTGCCCAGCGGGCTCACGAAACCGTAGGCCAGCAAAATACCGAGGAAGGTACCGACCAGCGCCTTGGCGATCAGGATACCGAGTTCCGCCGGCGGAATGCCGACCGATTCCATGGTGTGCACCACGCCCATCACCGCCGCCACGATACCGAAGGCCGGCAAGCCGTCGCCGAGTTTCGCGATCACGTGGGCCGGCACGTGGCCTTCCTGGTGGTGGGTCTCGATCTCGTTGTCCATCAGGTTTTCGATCTGGAAGGCGTCCATGTTGCCCGACACCATCAGGCGCAGGTAATCGGCCATGAATTCGACGATGTGGTGGTCGGCCAGCACCAGCGGATACTTCGAGAACAGTGGGCTCGCTTCCGGCGACTCGATGTCGCCTTCGATCGACATCAGGCCTTCCTTGCGCACTTTCGACAGCACGTCGAACAGCAGCGACATCAGCTCCATGTACATCTCTTTCGTGTACATGGAACCCTTGAACACGGTCGGCAAGGCCTTCATGGTCGCCTTTAGCGCCTTGCCGTTGTTCCCGACGAACATCGAACCTGCCGCCGCACCGCCGATCATCACCAGTTCCAGCGGCTGGAACAGCGCAGCCATGTGTCCGCCACTTGCGACGAAGCCGCCGAACACACACGCGCAGATAACGACGTAACCGATAATGACTAACAAGGCACTGCTCCAGAAAGGGCCCGGACGGGCTGGACGATCCACGCATTTCCGAGACTTTGTATCTCAGAAAAAATATTTACGTAGGGAACTACAACAGCTGGAACAATAGCGGGAGAATGGCCCTGGAGCAAGTAAAACAGCGGCGATTGTCGCCTAAAAGTGCCATATGTAGAGAGTTCGACCAGTGTTCGGTAGATAGACAGATAAGGTCGGTGTGGAATCGTTAATAGTGAACTCGTAACTCATTAACATACTGCCGGGCCGCATCTCTTTTTTGGCCTTGCGCCAGAGCGCGGTCATGGCGGCTGGCGACAGGTAGGCGAAGACGGCGTCGTACTCTGCGAAATCGAGGCGCTCGTAGTCGCCGCGCAGGAATGTGGCGCGACTATTGGTCAATTTGGCACGTAGCCAGCTTGCCAGCCAGGGCAGCGGTGCCAGTTCGATTCCGGCTGCCCGCACGTCGGCGCGGCGCCGCGCCAACTCCAGCACCAGCCCGCCGAGGCCGCTGCCGATGTCGATGAAGGAGACCGGCCGATCCTGGGGCAAATGTTCGGCCACGGCATCCCAGGCCGCCTTTCCCGACGGGTAGTACGGCACCTGGGTGCGGAAGGTCGACCAGTACAGCACCAGCATGAACAGGAAGATGACCAGGAACAGCCAGGGCGGAATCGCGAACTGGCTGGCGCCGAGCAGGGCCAGCGGAAACAGGAAACCGATTGCCGGCCACCAGCGCGCCAGGCGGCGCCAGGCCGTGAGGACGGCGGCAAAGATGCCTTGGGCAATCGCAGCCGTTAGATACGAGGGAGCGTTGCCGGCGCGGGCCAGCAGGAATACGGCGAGCAGGGTCAGCGGGAATGCAGCCACCTGGCACAGCAGCGCCTGGACGGCAGGCGCACGCAGGATGCGCAGTGCGCTCATGGCACGCCTCCGGGTGGTGACGGGGCCTTCGGGAACACCCGCTCAGGCGTCGGATGCGCTGCCGGCCTGCTCGGCATCGAGGGCGGCCTGTTGGGCGGCGTCCTTGGCCTTGCGCGTCTTGCCGGCGCGCGAAGGCATGTGGCACAGGCCGCACAGGTAGCCGCTGTTCAAATCGAGCGTGTTCACCACGAACTTGCCCTTGCACTTTTCGCAAGGGGCAAGCTTGAGCATGCCGCTGCCGTAGAAGCGCACCAGGGTCCAGGCGCGGGTGAGCGACAGCAGGGGCTCTTCGCCGGGCGAGGCCGGCATCTGTTCGAGGTAGAGCTGATAGGCTTTCATCACGGCCTGGATGCCGCCGGCGCCGGCATTATCGACCAGGAAGTTATGGATATTCAGGAACAGCGAGGAATGGATGTTCGGCTGCCAGGTGAGGAACCAGTCGGTGGAGAACGGCAGCATGCCTTTCGGCGGTGACACGCCCTTCAGTTCCTTGTACAGCTTGATGAGGCGCTCGCGCGACAGCGAGACCTCGGTTTCCAGCAGCTGGAGCCGTGCTCCCAGCTGGATCAGCTCGATGGCGAGCTGGATTTCTTGCGCTTCCGATACGACGCTTTTTTTGGTCATCCTACAGCTCCGGCAACAGTCCCGGCTATCCTACACCATAGGACCGCTACCGAGTAGCGCATCAGGCGATTTCTTCGGCCGGCTGGCCGGCCATCAGGATGGCGGCGTGCGACTGGGCCAGGGCGCGGTCCTTGGTGTGGCTGGTCAGCATCGAGAGGATGGCGGTGTCGTCGAAGCGGAAGCGGGCCAGCATCATGTTGCCGCCGGCGAGCTTCAGGATTTGCGCGTTGCTCATGCCTTCGATCAGGTCGGCGATGTCGGCCGAGATGCCGAGGCGGAAAATCGCGGTGACCTTGTCGGCGCGGATCATCTGCTGCGCGAGCATCAGGTAGCTCAGGTTCGCGTCGCGGATTTCAGCCATCATGTCGTTTGCAGTCATTTTCCACTCTCCGTTGTTTAGGTTCTGGCAGCAGTGCGTGTTGCCAGTGAGATAGATTCTGACTGTAGAGCAATATTTACGGAATCAGAGAGACACTGTATTTCGTGTCCTCCAAAGACGATAGCATCCGTAGGAGTTTGTCTGACAAACCCTTGCGGATGGGAGATGCGCTCCTATGAAAAGGAGGCGTTTGGATTGTGGTTCGGCATGCCTTGTTGCAACGTTTTCCTGTCGCAACTTTTTTCGCTACCGTTGCGCTTTCGCAGCGCTCTAATACCTTAACGGCAAGGAAACCAGGAACTTTAGGGTGATTCTGAAAATTTTTTCAGGTCCCTTCTTGCCCTTCTGATTCCTTAACGGCAGCGCTGTCGAGAACTTTAGGGTGGCCGGCAAATATTTTTGAAATATTTTTTGGCCACCTTTTCCGGGTCTCTGACACCTTTACGGCAGGGCCTGGCGGAACTTTAGGGTTCGCAGCAAAAAAATTTGAAATATTTTTCCCGGCGTCTTGCTACACTGCCCGCCGAACGGCCATCTGCCTATACAACCGAGACTCCATTACCATGAGCGAAACCACCCTCACCCGCAGCGACTGCCTGGCGCGCGACGCGCACGATCCGCTGGCGCCGCTGCGCGAACGCTTCGACCTGCCCGCCGGCGTCATCTATTTGGACGGCAATTCCCTCGGTGCCCGCCCGCGCGCAGCCCTGGCCCGCGCCCAGGACGTGGTGGCGCGCGAGTGGGGGCACGACCTGATCAAGAGCTGGAACACGGCCGGCTGGTTCGATTTGCCGAAACGCCTGGGGCAGCGCCTGGCGCCGCTGATCGGCGCGGCAGCGGGCGAAGTCGTGATCACCGACACCACCTCGCTGAACCTGTTCAAGGCCCTGGCCGCCGCCGTGCGCATGCAGGCCGAAGGCGACACTGCCGCGCGGCGCGTCATCGTCACCGAGCGCAGCAACTTCCCGACCGATATCTATATGGCCGAAGGATTGACGTCCTGGCTCGAGCGCGGCTACAGCGTGCGCCTGGTCGACTCGGTGGAGGAACTGCCGGCGGCCATCGACGCCGACTGCGCCGTCGTCATGCTGACCCACGTGAACTACCGCACCGGCTACCAGCACGACATGGCCGCCCTCACCCGCCACGCGCACCAGAACGGCGCCCTGGTGGTCTGGGACCTGGCCCACTCGGCCGGCGCGGTGCCGGTCGACCTGAACGGCGCGGAGGCCGACTTCGCGGTCGGCTGCACTTATAAATACCTGAACGGCGGGCCGGGCGCCCCGGCCTTCATCTGGGTGCCGCAGCGCCACCAGGCCCGGTTCCAGCATCCGCTGTCGGGCTGGTGGAGCCATGCCCGGCCGTTTGCCATGGCCCACGGCTTCGAGCCCTGCGACGGCATCGGCCGCGCCCTGTGCGGCACCCAGCCGGTGGTCTCGCTGGCCATGGTCGAGTGCGGGCTGGAAGTGTTCGAGGAAACGACCATGGCGGCGATCCGCGCCAAGTCGCTGGCCCTGACCGACCTCTTCATCGCGCTGGTCGAGGCGCGCTGCGCCAATCACCCGCTGGGACTGGTAACGCCGCGCGAGCATGCCCGCCGCGGCAGCCAGGTCAGCTTTACCCATCCGCATGGCTACGCGGTAATGCAGGCGCTGATTGAGCGCGGCGTGATCGGCGACTACCGCGAGCCGGAAATCATGCGCTTCGGCTTCACGCCTTTATATACCTCGTATGCGGACGTGTGGGACGCCGTCGAGATCCTGAAGGATATCCTCGACCGCGAGGAGTACGACGTGCGCGCCGAGCGCGGCGCAGTGACCTGACGCATTGACCCGAGACCTACCATGAGCGACATGAAAGACAAGCCGGCCGAGTGGCACGGCGCCAAGATGGACTTCAAGGAGTCGATGAGCTACGGCGACTACCTGGGCCTGGAGCAGATCCTGTCGGCCCAGCACCCGCTCTCGCCGAACCACAACGAGATGCTGTTCATCATCCAGCACCAGACCAGCGAACTCTGGGTCAAGCTGATGCTGCACGAGATGCAGGCCGTGCGCGTGCACCTGCGCGCGGGCGAACTGTCGCCCGCCTTCAAGATGCTGGCGCGCGTGGCGCGCATCATGGACCAGCTGGTGCATGCCTGGGACGTGCTGGCGACCATGACGCCGTCCGAATACACGGCGATCCGGCCCTACCTGGGCGCCTCGTCCGGCTTCCAGTCGCACCAATACCGCGAGCTTGAATTCATCCTTGGGAACAAGAACGCGAACCTGCTGGCGGTGCACGAAAAGAATCCGCCTGCGCACGCCATCCTCGAGCGCGAACTGCGCCTGCCCTCGGTCTACGACGAAGCGGTGATACTGCTGGCGCGCGGGGGCTTCGCCATCGCACCCGAGCGCCTGCAGCGCGACTGGACCCTGCCGACCGAGCACGACGACTCGGTGAAGGCGGCCTGGCTGGCCGTGTACCAGGACCCGGACCGGCACTGGGCCTTGTACGAGCTGGCCGAGAAGCTGGTCGACCTGGAGACCGCCTTCCGCTTCTGGCGCTTCCGCCACGTGACCACGGTGGAGCGCATCATCGGCTTCAAGACCGGCACCGGCGGCACGGCGGGCGTGAGCTACCTGCGCAAGATGCTCGATGTGGTGCTGTTCCCGGAGCTGTTCGCGCTGCGCACCGCGCTCTGAGCCGCGCGGCCGTTATCGGCAAGTGCGTAGAATGCTCCGGACGACAACGAACGGAGGTGACATGGATTGCGACGTCCTGACCCTGTCCGGCCTGTGGAATTCGGGCCCGCAGCACTGGCAAACCCTATGGGAAGCGCGCTACCCGCAGTTGCGGCGCGTGGCGCACCGCGACTTCAACGATCCGGGAAAAGACGAATGGGTGGCCGAACTCGATGCGGCCGTCGGCGCCAGCCAGGGCGCGCCGATCCTGGTGGCGCACAGCCTGGGCTGCATCCTGGCCGCGCACTGGGCGCATTCCGGCTCGCCGCTGCGCGCTGCCGGCGCCATGCTGGTGGCGCCCAGCGACGTCGAAGCCGCTTCCTATCCGATCGACGCCAACGGCTTCGCGCCGGTGCCGATGGCAAAACTGCCGTTCCCCTGCATCGTCGTGTACAGCAGCGACGATCCCTTCGTCACGCGCGAACGGGCGCGCGCCTTTGCCGACGCCTGGGGTGCGCGCTTCATCGAGATCGGCGCCGCCGGCCACGTGAACGCCGACAGCGGCCATGGCGAATGGCCCGAGGGCGAACGCATCCTGCTCGACTTCTGCGCCGAACTACGCGCCTGAACGGGTCGTGCCGGGCGGGGCAGCGGCATGGGGTATGATGCCCTGACTACCCAACAGGCGCCCCGATGGCCATTCATCCAGCCTCCCTCGACCGTCCGCTGTCGCTCTACCTCGACTGCTGCCGCTTGCTGGCGGCCGTGCTGGTCGTGGCCAGCCACTACGGGCCGTATGGCGTGATCACGCGCGGCGCCAGCGGCTGGGTGCCGAACCTGGGGCGCGAGGCCGTGATCGTGTTCTTCGTGCTGTCCGGGTTCGTCATCGCCTACACCACCGAACAGAAGAACCCCTCGCTGCGCGCCTATGCCGTCGCGCGCGCCACGCGCATCTATTCGGTCGCGCTGCCCTTGCTGCTGCTGGCCTTTGGCGCCGCCTTTGCCCTGGTCTGGTCCGGGCGGGTGCCGGCGCGCCAACTGTACGAAGTCGCCAAGCCCTGGCTGTATATTCCGCTGCACCTGCTGTTCATGGGCGAGCTGTGGACGATTTCGGAGCCGCCGCCCTTGCTCGGGCCTTATTGGTCGCTGGGCTACGAGGTCTGGTATTACGTGCTGTTCGGGGCGGCGTTCTATTTACGCGGCGCCGGGCGGGTGGTGGCAGTGGGGTCGCTGCTGCTGTTCGTGGGGCCGAAATTGTGGCTGCTGCTGCCGGTATGGGCCAGCGGTGTGTGGCTGTATCACTGGCAGAAAGTGCACGCAGTCGGCAGGCGCGTGGCGCTGGCGGGGTGGGTGGCGAGCCTGGTGTTACTGGCGCTGTTCAAGCTGAGCGGGAGCGATGTGTTCCTGCGCATGTGGGCGCGGGAGAGCTGGCCGTTTCCGGCGGTGCCGCTCAGGAGTGCGGACCGGTTCCTGGGCGATTACGTCGTGTGTCTGCTCGTGCTGGGGAATTTCTGGTGTGCGCGCTGGGCGGGGTTTGCGGGCTTGCTGCGTTTTGAACGTCAGGTACGGGTGCTGGCGTCGTACACGTTTACGCTGTACCTGGTGCATGCGCTGGTGATGGGGTTGTGGCTGCATCTGTATCGGCATGATCCACATAGTGCCGTCGATATAGTTGCCTTGAGCGTCCTGATCATCATGGCGACTTGGGTCGTAGGGCAGTTGACCGAGCATCGGAAGCATTGGTTCCAGGTGGGGTTCGAGCGCTTGGCGGGATGGATCAGGCCGGTGGGTGTTGGGGCGCGGTTTTAAAACGGCGTGCGGCAGTTGGTGGCGCTGTTGCGTGGGCCGTTATCGGTGTGCGTGATCCGCGTGGGCGCGGGGTGCCCACCGTACGGTCACCGTTAGCAGCGAGATCATACGAAAACCGGATACGTAGCGTGTCTCGTAGGGTGGGCACTCGTGCCCACGCGGATCGAAAGGACCAATACCGTAACAGGCAACAGCCCCACTACCCGACGATCACACCCGCTCTTACGCGTAAATAAAAAAAGCCGGGCCCACAGCCCGGCTTCACTTCACGCTACGGCAACAATCACTTCGCCAGCAGCATCTCATTCAAACGCTTCACAAAGCTCGCCGGATCCGCCAGGCTGCCGCCCTCGGCCAGCATCGCCTGGTCGAACAGGATATGCGACCAGTCGCCAAAGCGCGCACCCTCGGCATCCTCGTACTTCAAACGCGTCACCAGCGGGTGGTTCGGGTTGATCTCGAGGATAGGCTTGGACTCCGGCGCATTCTGCCCCGCCGCCTTCAGCATGCGCACCAGGTTCGCCGACAGCTCGTGCTCGTCCGCCACCAGGCAGGCCGGCGAGTCGGTCAGGCGGAAGGTCACGCGCACGTCCTTGGCTTTGTCAGCCAGCGCGGTCTTCATCTTCTCGACCAGCTCCTTGTACTGGGTCTCGGTCTCTTCGTGTTCCTTTTTCTCGGCTTCGTCTTCCAGCTTGCCGAGGTCCAGGCCACCCTTGGCCACCGACACCAGTTCCTTGCCTTCGAACTCGGTCAGGAAGGACAGCATCCATTCGTCCACGCGGTCGGCCATCAGCAGCACTTCGACGCCCTTCTTGCGGAAGATTTCCAGGTGCGGGCTGTTCTTCGCGGCGCTGTAGCTGTCGGCGGTGACGTAATACAGCTTGTCCTGGCCTTCCTTCATGCGGCCAATGTAGTCTTCGAACGACACGGTCTGCTCGCCCGATTCGTCATGGGTCGAGGCAAAGCGCAGCAGCTTGGCGATGCGGTCCTTGTTGGTCGCGTCCTCGCCGATGCCTTCCTTCAGCACCTGGCCAAATTCCTTCCAGAAGGTGACGTACTTGTCCTTGCCTTCCTGTTCTTCCGAATTCGCCATCTCTTCCAGCATGCCCAGCACGCGCTTGGTCGAGCCTTCGCGGATCACGCGCACGTCGCGCGACTCCTGCAGGATTTCGCGCGAGACGTTCAGCGGCAAATCGGCCGAATCGATCACGCCCTTCACGAAGCGCAGGTAGGTCGGCATCAGCTGCTCGGCGTCGTCCATGATGAAGACGCGCTTCACGTACAGCTTGATGCCGCCGCGCTTGTTGCGGTCCCACAAATCGAACGGGGCGTGGCTCGGCACGTACAGCAGCTGGGTGTACTCGCTGCGGCCTTCCACGCGGTTGTGCGTGTAAGCCAGCGGCTCCTGGAAGTCGTGCGAGACGTGCTTGTAGAACTCGTCGTACTGCTCTTTCGTGATGTCCGACTTGGAACGGGCCCACAGCGCGCTGGCCTGGTTCACGGTCTCGAACTCGTCCTTCAGCACAGTCGCTTTCGCTTCCTCGTCCCACTCTTCCTTCTGCATCAGGATCGGCAGCGAGATGTGGTCCGAGTACTTGCGGATGATGCCTTTCAGCTTCCAGTTCGACAGCAGCTCGTCCTCGCCGTCGCGCAGGTGCAGGATGACGTCCGTGCCGCGGCCGGTTTTCTCGATGGTCTCGACGCTGTACTCGCCTTCACCACCGGATTCCCAGCGCACGCCTTCAGCGGCGTCGGCGCCGGCACGGCGGGTTTCGACGGTGATCTTGTCGGCGACGATGAAGCCCGAATAGAAGCCCACGCCGAACTGCCCGATCAGGGCCGCATCGGCCTTCTGGTCGCCAGAGAGCTTGCTGAAGAATTCCTTGGTGCCCGATTTGGCGATCGTGCCCAGGTGCGAGATGACCTCGTCGCGGCTCATGCCGATGCCGTTGTCCGAGATCGTGACGGTCTTCGCGTCTTTGTTAAAGCTGACGCGGATCTTCAGTTCGTGGTCGTTGCCGTACAGGGCATCGTTGTTGATCGCTTCGAAGCGCAGCTTGTCGGCGGCGTCGGACGCGTTCGAAATGAGTTCGCGCAGGAAGATTTCCTTGTTCGAGTACAAGGAGTGGATCATCAGCTGGAGCAGCTGTTTTACTTCGGCTTGAAAGCCAAGGGTCTCTTTTTCGGCGACAGCCATCTTATTCCTCTTGGAAATACAGGTTGAACGGATTGCTGCGATATGGGGATGGCAACAGGGATTTCAAGAGGCACCGCAAAGTAGCCAAAATGCGGCGCCAACAGAGCTCAGCCGCGTGCAGCGGAAACGGGCGCCACGGCCGGCCCCGCCAGCATGCGCCGCGCCGCCACGTGCACCACCAATGCACAGCCCAGCGCCAGCGCAAAGGCGGAACCGAGCCCGCCATGACGCAGCTGCATCGCCAGCGTCACGCAGAACACGGAAAAGCCGAAGAAGCCGCAGACCATCCCGCGCAGCAACGCCACCGCGCTGGCCCGGCCGCTGCCGGCATGGGCAAAGCCGACCAGCACCGACCCCATCACCGGGAACATGGCGAAGAAGCCGGACAGGCGTGGACCCATGCTGGCTGCGCCTGCCGTCACCAGCAGCACCAGCGCACCCGCCGCCAGCATGCGCCAGGGCAGGTCGTTGCGCCGCGCGCCGCCTGCAGCCGGGACAGCATGCGGGAACAGGCGCACCGCCAGCAGCAAGGCGCACCAGACCAGCACGAAGGCCACGCCGGGCGGCAGGCGCAGGGTCTGCAGCACTGCCACGGCCAGGCCCCAGGCCGACAGGGCCAGCAGCATCGCGCCGGCGACACCCCAGCGGCCGGAAGCCCAGGCATACACCACGCAGAACACCAGGATCGCGAGAACGGACAGCAGGGTTCCCTCGGCCGCGCTGGCCGCAAACGGCTGCCCCTGCTCCAGCGCCAGCGTCAGCAGGATCGGCCCGGCGACGATGGGAAAGGCCGACAGCCAGCCGGCCACCGCCGGCCCCCAGCGCCGTCCGGCCAGGGTGACCAGGTAGATCAGCAGCGGAACCAGGGTGAGCTTGAGCGCAAGCACTGCAGTCATGGTCCAGTCCTCTACTTTGGCAAGCCGGTTCGCGGCAATCCGTTATGATAACACCAAGAAACATGATGACGGACAGACAAGCCGGGGCTGCCTCCCGCTTCCGATCCGGCGCGACTACAGCCAAGTATGCCGATGCAAGCTGGCAGTGCAGGTGTGTCTTTCACAGCTGGCAAGTCGTACAATACCGCTCTCATTCACCGCAACAGGAACACCCATGTCCGTCTACGACAAACTCACCGAACTGAACATCACCCTGCAATCGGCCCCTGCCCCGGCCGCCGCCTACGTCATGTTCGTCCAGACCGGCAACCTGGTCTTCATTTCGGGCCACATCGCCAAGAACGCCGACGGCTCGGTCAATGCCGGCCAGTTGGGCAAGAACAAGACCCTGGAAGAAGGCCAGGCCGCCGCGCGCGCCATCGCCATCGACCTGATGGGCACCCTGCAGGATGCCTGCGGCGGCGACCTGACCCGCGTGAAGCGCATCGTCAAGCTGATGAGCCTGGTGAACTCGACCCCGGACTTCACCGACCAGCACCTGGTGACCAACGGCGCCTCGGAACTGTTCGGCGAAGTCTTCGGCGACGCCGGCAAGCACGCGCGCTCGGCTTTCGGCGTGGCGCAGATCCCGCGCGGCGCCTGCGTCGAGATCGAGATGATCGTCGAACTGGCCTGATCGCCCGGCCCTGAGCTTCACGGCCCGGCCTACCCGGCCGGGTCTTCACCGCAGCCTACCCGGCGCGCGCCTTCCATCGACCGCGAGACCAGCATGAAAATCGAGAACCCGAATCCCATCCAGTGGCAGTTTTCCGAGCGCGCGCAGGGGCTGCAAAGCTCCTTCATCCGCGAAATCCTGAAGATCACCCAGCGTCCGGAGATCATCTCGTTTGCCGGCGGCCTGCCCTCGCCGGCCACCTTCCCGGTCGAGCGCATGAAGGAAGCCTACGACCGCGTGCTGACCGAAACCGGCAAGGTCGCCCTGCAATACGGCCCGACCGACGGCTACGGCCCGCTGAAGGAATGGATCGCAAATTCCCTCTCGACCGAAGGGACGAAGATCCTGCCCGAGCAGATCCTGATGGTCTCGGGTTCGCAGCAGGCGCTGGACCTGATCGGCAAGGTGCTGATCGACGAAGGCAGCCGCGTGCTGGTGGAAACCCCGAGCTACCTGGGCGCTCTGCAGGCCTTTTCGGTCTACCGCCCGGAATTCGGCTCGGTGGACACCGACGACCACGGCCTGGTGCCGTCCTCGATCGAACCTGTGGCCAAGGGAGCCCGCCTGCTGTACTCGCTGCCGAACTTCCAGAACCCGACCGGCCGCTCGCTCTCGATCGAGCGCCGCCTGGAGCTGGTGGAAACCTGCGCCCGCCTGCAACTGCCGCTGATCGAGGACGATCCCTACGGCGCGCTGTCGTACAAGGGCGAACCGATGCCGAAGATGGTCGCCATGAACCCGGAAGGCGTGATCTACATGGGCTCCTTCTCGAAGGTGCTGACGCCCGGCATCCGCCTCGGCTACGTGTGCGCCCCGCTGCCGCTGGTGCGCCGCCTCGAACTGGCCAAGCAGGCGGCCGACCTGCACACCGCCCAGCTGACCCAGATGGTGGTCTACGACGTGGTGAAAGACGGCTTCCTCGACCGCCATATCCCGACCATCCGCACCCTGTACGGCAACCAGTGCCAGGCCATGCTCGACGCGATGGAACAGCACTTCCCGAAAGAAGTCAGCTGGACCAGGCCGGAAGGCGGCATGTTCATCTGGGTGACCCTGCCGAAGCAGATCGACGCCATGAAGCTGCTCGACCAGGCCATCGCCGCGCGCGTCGCCTTTGTGCCGGGTGCGCCTTTCTACGCCACGAATCCGGAAACGCATACCCTGCGCCTGTCGTTCGTGACCGTACCGCCGGAGCGCATCCGCGAGGGCATCGCCATCCTCGGCCAGCTGATCGCCGCGGCCCTTTGAAGGTTGTAACCTCGCCACGAAATGGACGCCTTGGGCGTCCATTTTTTTCGTTGGAATCCGTTTCAGAAGCATAAACGATCCAGCAAAACACTCTGAACGTCTAGAAAATATATCCTACTAGCAACAAATATTACCGTTTTCGCAGAGTTCAGCGTAAAATTTGAACAACATCAAAACCGGCTCCCTCCGTCCGTCCATGCCCACCCTAGCCCAGGTCTCGGCTGCCACTCCGCGCCAGGCCGCCGTCCTCGTCGTCGATGACGCTCCCGCTCACCTGGGGGCGCTGCGGTCCATGATGCTGCAGCAGGGTTACCAGACCTTTGTCGCCAATTCCGGCGAACGCGCGCTCGGCATCGCCCAGCGCGCCCTGCCCGACCTGGTACTGCTCGACATCAATTTGCCCGGCATGGACGGCATGGAGGTCTGCCGCCGCCTGAAGGCGCATCCGGTCACCTGCAACATCCCGGTGATCTTCATGAGCGCGCGTACCGAGACCGAGGATATCGTGGCCGCCTTCGACATCGGCGCGGCCGACTACATCCCCAAGCCGCTGCGCCTGGCGGAAGTCTGCGCCCGCGTGCGCGCGCAGCTGCAGTTTCGCCGCACCAGTTTGTCGCAGCAGGAACAGGCCGAGCGCCTGCGCCTGATCGTCAACAGCATCGACGAAGGCCTGATGATCATCGAGGCCAACGGCTGCATCCAGTACGCCAATCCGGCCTGCGACCGCTACCTCGGCTACGGCCCCGGCGAACTGGCCGGCATCCGCCTCGACAGCCTGCTGGCGCCCTCGGTGGCCCAGGAATACCTCGACATCTTCAGCCGCAGCATGGCCGGCGCCGCAGCCAGCCAGGGCTTTGCGCGCGATTGCCGCGGCGCGCGCGAAGTGCTGATCCGCCAGCGCGACGGCATCCTGCGCGCGATGGACTTCACGCTCACGCCGATGCTGGCCGACCAGCCGCTGTTCGTCGCCCTGCTGCACGACATCACCCACCACAAGCAGTCCGAGAATGCCCTGCAGCGCGCCGCCCTGGCCGACCCGCTGACCAAGATCCCGAACCGGCGCCACTTCGACACCTTCCTGGAAAAGGAATGGCAGCGCGCGGTGCGCAGCAGCCAGCCGCTGTCGCTGATCGTGCTCGACGTCGACCACTTCAAGGGCTACAACGACAGCCTCGGCCACGCCGCCGGCGACGCCTGCCTGCAGCAGGTGGCGATGGCGCTGCAGTCGCACGCGCTGCGCGCCACCGACATCGCGGCGCGCTACGGCGGCGAGGAATTCGTGCTGCTGTTCGGCGAAACCGGCTTCGAGGCCGCCGCCACGCTCGGCGAAACCATCCGCGCCCACATCGAGTCGCTGCACATCCCGAACCCGGGCTCGACCACGTCGGAATGGGTGACGGCCAGCCTGGGCGTGGCCACCATCGTGCCGACCCAGCTCGACGATTTGAAGAGCTTTTTCGTCGCCGCCGACCGCGCCATGTATGCGGTCAAGGATGCGGGGCGCAATGGGGTGCGTGCGGTGCGCACCGGGGCGCACCTGGAGCCGGCGCTGTCCTGAGACGGTTGGGCAATCCTGGATCGCCGGTTCCTCGAAACGGGAAAGGCAAAACGTGTCAGCTGCCTTTCAAGGTCCGGAGTTGTTCCAGCTCCGTAGCCAGGCGCTCTATACCTTCGAGTCGGGCATTTAGTGATCCCAGGTTTTCAAGCTGGCTGTTCAATCGCGCCATTTCCTTTACCTGTTGTTGCAGCAAGTCGATGTTGACCAGTTGAGAATCGGTTGCCGGGAATGCCGTCTCTGTTGTGTGAACGCGGTGACCGACGCCATCCGGCTCCGGAGGTGGCCTCTTGGGTACGAACGCAACCTCCAGGCCGAAGAATTCTCCTACTCGGTTTAGTAGGGCGACGGTCGGATTGCCCTGGCCCAGTTCAAGCGCTTTTACGGCACGTGCGCTGACTCCTCGATGCCGTGCGAACTCTTCCTGGGTCATCCCTGCGATTTCCCGCATGGTTCGCACGCCATCCGTCAACGATAGCCGGGCTGCTGCTGCCGATGCGAGCAATTGATCGCGTTTTTCCCGGGCTTTCGCCTTATCCAATACTTTGCGCTTGGCCATGACTACCTCAGTGCTGAGAGCTGCTCTTGCTGCGCCGCGATACTCGGGCGGAGAAACGCGATGATATCGGCGTCCACGCCTGCGCTTTCCATATGACCCGGCAGATCGGACAGCTTCTCGCCGAACGCGACGAGAGACTTCACCACTTCCAGATACTCGGCTTCCGGCAGCAATAAATGCGGCAAGACATCCTGCCAGTGGCTGATTTCTTTCTTCGTTTCACGTTGATACCAGCGTGCAGAGCGCACGATTCCTTCCGGGTCGAGGTACATCGGGGCAAAATCGAACAGTGGCGTCAGCCGCGTTACGCCATCGACCGTTTGCACAGCGGTGTTGCGCGCGTGGTTGTCTGTATTCTTCATTGCCAGGTTCAATATGTCGCGCTGGATGAACTCGATGGTTTCCTCGAGCGGCGAATCGACGACGCGCCGGATGGCATCGACCAGGATGAATTGATTGGCCTGGAATCCAAATCCCGCCAATCCTGCAATCGACGCCGCGCTTTCCTGGTGAAACCGGCGCACCTGGACGCCGCTCACCTGCCTGTCGAAACGCGGAACGAACAGCATGTCGCCGCGCAGTTCCGGAAGCGCCTGTGTCCGCAAGCCCATGAGATGTGCAACCTGCATGTAGGCTGCTTCATTTCGAAGCACCTTCTGATCCTCGGGCTTGGGGCCACGCGGTCTTTTGACGATGTAATGAACTGCCGCATCCTCATCGACAAGCGCGGCGTCGGGATACCAGCGGCCATTTTTCGCTTCGGTCAGCAGATATTTCGGTGCAACGCCCTGCACACCAGTACCTCCCGCCGCAAGCATTCCATGCACCATCATCTCTTCATGAAATTCAGGACCGCGAGCGAGCATATCGTCGAGTTCAAAACCCTCGCTGATTGAAGCATGTCGTTCGACATGGTTGCGGTAATACTCGACCGCCTCTTTGATCCGCAGGCAACCGATGGGATTGAACGCCCCCGCACACAGCAATGGCAAGTCCGCGGCCTGGTGATCGCCGAGGCCCAGTCGCTCGAGCAGAAAACGACGCCCATTCCCTTGCGGGACCAGGTCATAGAGAAAAGTCGGCCAGCTACTCAGGGTATGGCGGGCGATATCGACTGGAAAACGCAGGGATACCGGAGGCGGCGCATCTGCAAATGCATAATCGAAGTCGTATTCGAACACACAGGAACTTGCGCGGAACCCCTGGCGGACGACTCCGGAAAAATGCGCGCGTGCAGCTTTCAGCCATTGCCCACCATGAAATATCTCGATATGGCATTCCATATACCTGCTCTCGATCCGATTGAACTCAAAGTGCACTAAATTGCACTGCTTGAGTATATCAGAGACTTCTTACATCGCTCATCGAGGTCGAAAGCATTCGTCTAACGCTTGGCAGGAATCAATCCATCACCGATCGGGTGCACTCATACCTGCGCAGGATAGCCGGTGATGTCGGCGATCTTCCGGTACAGCGGCTGCAAATTCCGGTACATCTTCTTGTAGACTTCCTTGTAGAGCCGGTCGTAGATGGCGCGATTGCCGTCGATCGGCTCGAACACCCTTCCCACCCGCGTCATGCCCGCCACCGCGCTGGCGAAATCCGGATACAGCCCGAGCCCGACGGCGGCGTCGATGGCCGCGCCCAGGCCCGAGGTTTCGTACACGTGCGGGCGCGCGGTCGGCAGACCGAAGATGTCGGCCGTGAGCTGCATCGCCGCGTCGCTTTGCGAGCCGCCGCCCGATACGCGCAGCTCGGTAATCTTTACGCCGCTGCGTTTTTCGATGCGTTCCTTCCCTTCGCGCAGCGCGTAGGCCAGCCCTTCGAGGATGGCGCGGTAGACGTGGGCGCGGGTGTGCACGTCGCCGAAACCGATGATCGCGCCCTTCGCCTCGCGCCCCGGCACGCGGATGCCGGGTGTCCAGTAGGGCTGCAGCATCAGGCCCATGGAGCCGGGCGGCACGGATTCGGCCAGCTGGTCGAACAAGGCTTCCGGCGCCACGTCTTCCAGCAGGGCGCGGCTTTGCTCCATGTGGCCGAACTGCTCCTTGAACCAGTTGACCATCCAGTAGCCGCGGAACACCTGCACCTCGGTGCTGTAGGCGCCGGGGATCGCGGCCGGGTACGGCGGCACGAAGGGCGTGACCTCGACGTACTTCCGGCTGGTGGTGTTCACGGTGGCCGTGGTGCCGTAGCTCAGGCAGCCGACGTGGGGCTCGTTGCAGCCGGCGCCCAGCACTTCGCAGGCCTTGTCGGCGGCGGCGGCGAACAACGGTGCACCCTCCGGGATGCCGGTGGCATTGGCTGCCGCCGCATCGACCGCGCCCAGCCGGGTGCCGGGCGGCGCCAGTTCGGGCAGCATGCGCGCCTCAATGGCCAGGGCCTGCCACTTCCAGTCGCGGCTGGATGCCCAGCGGTGACGCCGGTAGTCGAAAGGCAGGTAGCCGACCTGCCCACCGCTGGAGTCGATGAAACGCCCGCACAGGCGCCAGTTCAGGTAGCCCGACAGCAGCAGGAATTTATCGGTCGCGTCCCACACGTCCGGCTGGTGGGCGCGGATCCAGTTGATCTCGGCTTCGCCGCGGAAGTAGTCGATCGTATTGGCGACCCGTGCCAGGCGAAAGGCGCCGCGCCAGAACGGGCCGATCGGCGGCACGGTGTCGGTGCGGCGCTGGTCGAGCCAGGTGATGGCCGGGCGCAGCGGCTGGCCGTCGTGGCCGAGATTGACCACGGTGCCGCGCTGGGTCGTCACCGCCACTGCGCGCACAGCGGCGCGGTCCGCGCCGGGCTGGGTCCACAGGCCCTGGCAGGCGCGGCATACGGCTTGCCAGTAGTCTTCCGGCTCGTGCTCGGCCCAGCCGGGCTGGCGCGAGAAATAGGCCTCCAGGGGCACCTGGCACTTGGCGACGATGTTGCCGCGCAGGTCGAACAATAAGGCGCGTACGCTCTGAGTGCCGTTGTCGATGGCGAGGATCAAGGGGTCAAGCGTCATGCTGAGGTGTGTTCGTTCGTTGCAGCGCGCGGCAAACTGTAGTGGCGCGACCAGAGTGCGGTGTAGGCGGCTTGCTCCTGCTCCCAGCGCGCATCGTTCCAGGTTAGCTCGGCCTGGCAGATGGCGCGGATGCGGCCCAGGTACTCGGCCCCGCCGCCGCGCAGCAGCAGGCCGATGCGGGTACGGCGCAGCAGCAAATCGTCCAGGTGCTCTACCGCCTCGGCGCGCGCGGCCCAGCGCAGCTCGGCCCACAAGGTTTCGGTGCCGGGGATGTGTTCGAGCTCGCCGTCCTGCGCCGCATCGACCAGGGCCTGGGCCTGCGGGCCGTGGCGGCCGGCCAGGCGGCGCAGCAGCGGCGCCGGCATACGCCGCGGCGCAGTGGGCGTTTCGACAGGCGCGTAGATCGGGCAAGGCGCCAGCGCATCCTTCCAGCCGGGCAGCTGGGGCCTGGCCTGGCGCAGCACGTCGAGTGCAATCGCGCGGAAGGTGGTCAGCTTGCCGCCGGTGACGCTCACCAGGCCCTTGCCGCACCAGATCGCGTGTTCGCGGCCCAGCTTCGACGGTGCATCGCCCGTGCCGCTGTCGACCACGGGACGCACGCCGGCATAGGTGGCGATCACGTCTTTTTCGTCCAGGCCAAGTTCCGGGAACTGGGCTTGCAAGGCTTGCAGCAGGTAGTCGAGCTCCGGGCGCGTGATCGCGGCTTCAAGCGCCAGGCCGTCGCGGTGGTCGACGTCGGTGGTGCCGACCAGGGTCGCGCCCTCCCAAGGAAAGGCGAACACGGGGCGGCCGTCAACGGGGTGCATCAGGCTGATAGCCTGCGCCAGCGGCAGGCGCCAGGCAGGCAGCAGCAGGTGGCTGCCGCGCAGCGGACGCAGGCGTGGCCCGCCCGTGGCAAGCTGCCCGGCCCAGACGCCGCCGGCGTCGATCACCAGACGCGCGCGTACTTCGAACAGAGCGGCGCCGTCCGCCTCGTCGCGCAGCACGGCGCCGGTCACCTTGTCGCCCTCCTTCAGCAGCGAGCGCACGGTCAGGTAGTTGACGGCGGCAGCGCCATGGCGGCGCGCTTCCTGCAACGTGCGCAGCACCAGCCGCGCATCGTCGGTCTTGGCGTCGGTATAGACGATGCCGCCGGCCAGCCCTGCGCGCGCCACGTTCGGCGCCAGCAGCGCAAATGCTCCGGCATCCTGCCAATGCCGCTCGCGCCGGCCGGCGAACAAGTCGTACAGCGCCAGCCCGGCCAGCATGGTGCGGCGTTTCCGGCTGCTGGCGCCGTAGTCGGGAAAGGCAAAGCGCTGCGGCTCGACCAGGCCGGGGGCGTCGCGCAGCAGGGCTTCGCGCTCGCGCACCGCTTCGCGCGTGAGCTTGACGTGGCCCTGCGCCAGGTAGCGCAGGCCGCCGTGCACCAGTTTCGACGAGCGGCTCGACGTGCCCCATGCGAAGTCGCGTCCCTCGACCAATAGCGCGCGCAGGCCGCGCCGCGACGCTTCGAGCAGGATGCCGGCGCCGGTGATGCCGCCGCCGATCACCAGCACGTCCCACTCGCGCGTCAAGAGTTCGGGCAAGCCCGCGCGCCAGCCCGTCTGCCATTCGAAATGGCCGCCCGCGTTCATGGCAGCACCAGCTTGCCGGGGTTCATGCGCCCCTCCGGGTCGAACTCGCGGAACAGCGCGCGCATCGCCGCCAGCCCCAGCTCGCCCTTTTCGGCTTCCAGCCAGGGCGCGTGGTCGGCGCCCACGCCGTGCTGGTGGCTGATGGTGCCGCCGCTGGCGACGATGGCGTTCGACACGGCTTGCTTCAAGTCGCGCCAGCGCGCCAGGTCGGTCTCGAAGTCGCCGGTCAAGCGGTACACGAAGGTCGAGTACACGCTGGCGCCTTGCGGGTAGATATGCGACAGGTGGGTGTAGGCGTGCACGCGTTCGCCGTGGGCGGCAAACGCCTCGCCGGCTGCGGCTTCGACGGCCTGCATGGCGCGTGTCACACCGGGCCAGTCGACGGCCGTCTCCACGGTGTCGATGGCGTAGCCGTGGGCCCAGGCCGTGTTGCGCAGGTAGACGTTGCGAAAGCGTCCGTGGCGCCAGCGCTCGCCCAGGGCGCGGCCGATGTGCACGCCGCCGGCAAGCCGCAGTGCCGCGCGCAGGGCCGCTTTGCTTTGTGCCCGTGCGCCGGTCACGCCGATCATCAGCATGCATTTATTCGCGCCACAGCCGCGCCAGCCCAGGTAGCGCTCCAGCAGGCCGACTTGCCTGGCGTGGCCGGCCAGCGCCAGCATGGTCGTGGTCTCCACCGCGTTCGACAGGCGCAGCATCGACAGCGGCAAGCGCGCCTGCGACAGTTCGCGCACGGCGCGTTCGGCGCGCTCCCAGTCCGGGAAGAAGACGGCGTGGAACGCCTCGTACTCGGGCAGGCGCGAGACGCGCACGGTCGCTTCGGTGAGGATGCCCAGCCGCCCCTCGGAGCCGAGCACCATCTCGCGCAAATCGATGCCGGCGGCCGAGGCCGGGAAGGTCGGAATCTCCAGCGTGCCGCTTGGCGTTTCCACCCGGCCGCCGGCGAACAGCCCCTCGATGCGGCCATAGCGCAGCGACTGCTGGCCGGACGAGCGCGTGACCACCCAGCCGCCCAGCGTGGAATACTCGAAGGATTGCGGGAAGTGGCCAAGCGTGTAGCCATGCGCGCGCAGCTGGGCTTCCAGGTCGGGGCCGGTGACGCCGGCGCCAAAGGTGGCCAGTTGCGCCTCGCGGTCCAGCGCGATGAGACTGCGCATGCGCCGCATGTCGATGCACAGCGTGGGCTGTGCGGCGTCGGGCACGTTCACGTGGCCGGCCACGCTGGTGCCGCCGCCGTAGGGAATCACGTCCGCGCCACAGCGCTGGGCGTGCAGCAGCAGCGAGCGCACCTGCTCGGCGCTTTCAGGGAAGGCGACGCCGTCCGGCACCGCGCCCAGGCGGCCGTGGCGCAGGCGCAGCCAGTCGGGCAGGCTCTGGCCGAGCGCGTGCAGGGCGCGCGTGGCGGGTGCGGTGTCGACCAGCGGATGCGGCGCCAGGCGGCCCGCGCCGATCGACGCGCAGGCCGCGTCGAAGCCGGCATCCACCGGCGCCTTGCCCTTGCCGATGCGTTCTGCGAGGAAGGACAACGCCTCGTCGCCCAGTGCTACATCGACCGTGTCGTCGCCCCAGCCATTCCACCGTTTCATGCAGGTTTCCCTTTATACTCTTTCAACATTCGCGAAGCGTATGCGAGAAGCCAGCCGCCGTATTGCTCCTTTATGACAAAGCCTTGTTCGATTGCGCCAGTCGCCGCCAACCCGTCGCAGCGGGTGACTGGCTCCTACCTGCAGCCGCTGCTCGACGCTGCCGCCGCGCGCGGCGTGGCGCCTGCAGACCTGGCGCGCGCCGCCGGACTGGCGCCCGAGCGCCTGGCGCCCCTGCCGGACTCGCTGTCCGCGCCCGACTACATCCGCCTGCTCGACGCCGGCGCCGAGCTGGCAAGCGATCCGCACTTCGGCCTGCACGTGGGCGAATGCGTGAAGCTCGGCACCTACAGCGTGTACGGCCTGGTGCTGCTGGCCTGCCGCGACATCGGCCAGGCGCTGGAACAGACCATGCGCTACGAAGCGCTGGCCCACGACCTGGGCCGCTCGCAGGTGACGGTGAGCGGCGCCACGGCGCGCTACGAGTGGATCAGCCATTACCCGGGCGCCAGCCGCCACCTGGTGGAGAGCGTATTTGCCGGCATCCAGACCTTCGGGCGCTGGCTGGCGGGCGGCGTGCTGCCGGTGGCGCAGGTCTCCTTTGCCCACGCGGGCGATGCGGGCATGGACGAGTACGAGCGCGTGTTCGGCAGCCGCCCTGTTTTCGATGCACCGGCCAACTGCGGCGAATTCGACGCGGCCCTGTTGTCGCTGCCGGTGCCGAACGCCGACATCTCGCTGTACCCGGTGCTGCAGCAGCACGCCGAACGCCTGCTCGGCCAGCGCGAACCCGGCGCGCCGGCCATCGTGGCCGGGGTGCGCGCCGCCATCATCCGCAACCTGGCGCACGACCGGGTGCGGCTGGCGTCAATCGCCCAGGAACTCGACCTGTCGCCGCGCACCCTGCAGCGCAAACTCAGCGAGGCCGGCGCCAGCTTCCAGGGTGTGCTCGACGGCGCCCGCTATGCGCTGGCCCAGGATTACCTGCGCCAGCCCGGGCTGTCGCTGGCCGACATCGCCTTCCTGCTCGGCTACCAGGAACAGAGCGCGTTCACCCACGCGTTCAAGGAGTGGGCCGGCGTGAATCCGGGCGCCTGGCGCGAGCGCGCCACCTAACGTGGCCTCCTTTTTATCGGCGCTATAATGGTTCTTTTCGCATTGCCCCGGGACCGCCGTGAATCCACATCTCGACAAACTCCACCCCTACCCTTTTGAGAAGCTGCGCGCGCTGTTTGCCGGCGTCACGCCGCATGCGGACTACGCGCCGATCAGCCTCGGCATCGGCGAGCCCAAGCACCCGACGCCCGCCTTTATCGAAAAAGCCCTGACCCACGCGATTGCCGGCCTGGCCAACTACCCGAGCACGATCGGCAGCGAACCGCTACGCGCAGCCATCGCTGCCTGGCTCGAACGCCGCTACGCGATTCCGGCGCTCGACCCGGCCACCATGGTGCTGCCGGTGAACGGTTCGCGCGAAGCGCTGTTCGGCATCGCCCACGCCGTAGTCGACGCCAGCCGCCCCGACCCGCTGGTACTCAGCCCGAACCCGTTCTACCAGATCTACGAAGGCGCGGCCTACCTGGCCGGCGCCTCGCCTTACTTCGTGAACTCGGACCCGGCGCGCAACTTCGCGCCCGACTTCAGCACCGTGCCAGACGAGGTGTGGGCGCGCGTGCAGCTGCTGTACATTTGCTCGCCGGGCAACCCGACCGGCGCCGTGCTCTCGCTCGACGACTGGCGCGAGCTGTTCGACCTCTCCGACCGCCACGGCTTCGTGATCGCGGCCGACGAGTGCTATTCCGAGATCTACTGCGGTTCGACGCCGCCGCTGGGCGCGCTGGAAGCGGCGCACCAGCTTGGGCGCAGCAGCGGCGGGCGGCCGTACGCAAACCTGATCGTCTTCTCCAGCCTGTCGAAGCGCTCGAACGTGCCGGGCATGCGCTCGGGCTTTGTCGCCGGCGACCCGCAAGTCATCAAGAAATTCCTGCTGTACCGCACCTACTCGGGCGGCGCCATGTCGCCACCGGTGCAAACGGCGTCGATCGCAGCCTGGAACGACGAGACCCACGTGCAGGACAACCGCACGCTGTACAAGGAAAAGTTCAGCCTGATCACGCCGCTGCTGCGCCAGGTAATGGACGTCGAACTGCCCGACGCCGGCTTTTACTTGTGGGCCGACGTGCGCCGCACCGGCCTTTCCGACACCGAGTTCGCACGCCGTCTCTACGCCGAATATAATGTGACGGTTCTGCCCGGCAGTTATCTCGCGCGCGACGCGCACGGGACCAATCCGGGCCGCAACCGTATCCGCATGGCGCTGGTGGCAGGCGTCGACGAAGGGCTGGAAGCAGCCACCCGCATCGTCCAGTTCTGCCAGAATCTGCGCACCGCATCCTGAAACAGAGATTATTCAATCATGACCCAACAACTCCAGAACATCATCGACACCGCGTGGGAACAGCGCGCGGACTTCAGCCCATCGACCGCCCCTGCCGACGTGCGCGACGCCGTCGCCCAGGTACTGGCTGGCCTCGATGCCGGCACCCTGCGCGTGGCCCAGAAAGAAGGCGGCGAGTGGATCGTCAACCAGTGGATCAAGAAAGCCGTGCTGCTGTCGTTCCGCCTCGAGAACAACGTGCCTGTCGCTGGTGGCGGCGGCATGCAGTTCTACGATAAAGTGCCGACCAAGTTTGCCGACTACACCGCTGAAGATTTCGCCAAGGGCGGCTTCCGCGTGGTGCCGCCGGCCGTTGCGCGCCGCGGCTCCTTCATCGGCAAGAACGTGGTGCTGATGCCGTCGTACGTCAACATCGGCGCCTACGTCGACGAAGGCACCATGGTCGACACCTGGGCCACCGTCGGCTCCTGCGCCCAGATCGGCAAGAACGTCCACCTGTCGGGCGGCGTCGGCATCGGCGGCGTGCTGGAACCGATGCAGGCCAATCCGACCATCATCGAAGACAACTGCTTCATCGGCGCCCGCTCGGAAATCGTCGAAGGCGTGATCGTCGAAGAGAACTCGGTGATCTCGATGGGCGTGTACATCGGCCAGTCGACCAAGATCTACAACCGCGAAACCGGCGAAGTGACCTACGGCCGCGTGCCCTCGGGTTCGGTGGTGGTGTCGGGTTCGCTGCCGTCGGCCGATGGCAAGTACAGCCTGTACTGCGCCGTGATCGTCAAGCGCGTGGATGCGCAGACGCGTTCGAAGACCGGCATCAACGAGCTGCTGCGCGGGATTTAAGTTCGTTTTGCGGCTGATCCAGGCCGCTTGACGCGTGGGCACGTACGCCACCTTACGGGTTGCGGTTTTCGTAGGGTGGACACCTGTGTCCACGCGGTCGAGGTAGAACAATCAGTCGAAACATCATTCGCACCACCCGGGGGAAAACCACATGGCCATGGACCGCCTGTTCCAACTCATGAAGGAAAAAAACGCGTCGGACATGTTCTTCGCGGTGAACTCCCCCGTCCACATCAAGATCAACGGGAACCTCATCCCGATCAACCAGAACAAGCTC